>JQIA01000020.1_pt1 | contig 68153 bp, 65 predicted proteins | sample 811431 | NCBI WGS metagenome assembly JQIA01 (sample SAMN02998118, study PRJNA258478) | marine sediment metagenome | biome: marine; feature: seafloor; material: sediment; isolation source: oil-polluted sediment collected from 3 locations (0.5 km, 0.7 km and 0.9 km)... | place: USA: Gulf of Mexico ...
TGATAGCAGCGTAACGTGCCACGGATGATGGGGTATGCATGAAATGCGCATACAGGCCTGTGATGCTTTCGGGTAATTCGACAGCCAGAACACAGGCCTGCCCGAAGCGGCGGATGCGGTTGCGTGATTTGTCACGGGCGAAATCTTTGCGCCATATTGCATAAGCAGCGGCGAAACCTGGTAGCTTGCGCGCTGTGCGCCATGCTTGCCATATGCGCAAGGGTTCTTGATGCAAATATTCAGGCAGGTATTTTACCGGAGCGGTTATTTTTTGGTGTAACGGGTGGGTCTTTTTATCGGTTGGAAACCGCAATGACCAGATTTCAAACTGATGACCCTTATTTTGTAAGGCCAATAATTCTTGAGCAATAAAAGTTTCCGAAAGGCGTGGCCAACCTTTGACGACAATCGCAAGAGACGGAGGGGGAGATAAGGTCATTTGTCAGTTTTTCTAAGCAAGTTTTTTGTGCGCTTAACAACAATATCCAAACCATCCAATAGCCCATCTATCTGGATTGCCGAAGGGGGGCTTTGTTGGGAAAGATTGCGAATTGCTGTACTCATAACGCAAGGGCTGTCACCGTCACGTTCTTTATGAACCATGCGCATAAGGCCCAAATCTTCGGCGCGTTTGGCGCGAATATACTGTTCAAGGCGCGGTTTGGTACGCGGGATAATCACGGCAGGTTTGTTAAAAGATAGAATTTCACAAAACGTATTGTACCCGCCCATTGCCACTACGCCCACGGCCCCTGTCATCAAGGTTTCCATATGGCTGTCAAAGCCCACGGTTTTGACCCGGCCGTTCAGTTTTGCAACACGGGTTTCAAAGGCAGTACGGTCATCGCCTGTCAGAAACGGGCCATATACCAAAAGAGCATTTGGGGTCAGGGTTAGATCTTGTTCATAGGCTGATAAAACATGATCGACCATCGCCGCTCCATCGCCCCCGCCCCCCGGGGTGATCAAGATATATGGATCGCTTTGAGGTTGGGGAGCATCCAGATTTTCGCGACGCAAGTAGCCTGTCCAGTAAGTGCGGGCCTTGGTTGCGTCGGATAATGCCAGACCTGCCAGCGGGTCGTAGATTGATTTTAGACCATACACCCATAGTTCATCATAAAAGCTTTCAGCGGCTTCCACTGCCCCTTTACGGGCCCATTCTTTTGCCAGAAGCTTTGGGTCGTCCAAGACATCGCGCAACCCTAAAACGATTTTCGTGTTCGGGCGGTGTTTTTTAAGCCATTTTAAACTGGGTAATAACTCGCCCCGGAAGCCTGTAGGTTCTTTATCAACAATCACAAGGTCAGGGCTGAAATGCTGCAAGGTTGATGCAATCAAACCGGACCGTAACGAGGTTGTATCGTTAATATCCATACCAAGAGTTTCGGATATATAAGAGCCGTCAGTCATTTTTGTGACACCTGGCAAACGGATATGATCGACCCGTTTTGGAAAACTGAAGCGGCCCGCAACAGGTGAGCCTGTCAGAATAAGGGCGGTGGCTTTGTCATCTGAACCAGTGATTGCATTTGCAATGGTTCGGGATCGTCTGATGTGGCCCAGACCAAACGTATCATGGCTGTAAAGCAGAATACGTGAAAACTTGGATGTTGCTTGCATAGGTGTCGTCATAGCGGTGTTTTGCCCAAGAGTTTTCTAAGATCATTTTATCTAAATTTAAGGGTATAATCAATATGCATAAAAGATGCATCTATGATGTTTTGTGCCAGTGTTGCTTTGCTATGTGGTCGGGATGACCTTTAAATAACACTCACAGGTTTCTATGATAAAGCAAAGCGCAATTGCTGACATAAGTTTCAAAACCTTGTGAATTATGGTAATATTTTCATAGTTAAGTTAAAGTAATTATATATCAATAAGTTGTGTAATCTGAACTGTGCAATGTGGTTGCCAAAAGGACTAATAAAACGATAAAGCACTGAAATGGTTGCGTTGCGATTAACCATACCTTAGCTTGCTTTCCTAACGTTCTTAAAAGGTTCACGTGCTCATGCGAACTATAGTTATTTCACTTTTAACGTCATTGATGATCTTGTTTTATGGGGCATTACCAACATTTGCACAGACAATACTGTTGCCACAAAGCATTGAAAATACTGATCAAGAACAGATGGATAGTTTTTCCGACCTGATGCGAAAAGCTGCAGAGAGCGGTGTTCAAGTCATTGTTGTGGATACCCATGGCAGTCCATTAAGCCAACCTGCTAATGCGAAAGATGACGGAACTTCTGAAGGCATGTCTGGTTTGATGCAGGTACAGGTTTCGGCGATAGAGTTTCGCAAGAAACTGATTAAACGTTTGAAAGCAATGCCAAGTGCTTTTGAGGATCTTGGCTTTATTCTAAGAGCAAGCAGCCCGAGCGGAGGTTTAGATGCTTACATAATAGCTTTATTCTGGTCGATGGTTTTATTTGCAATCGGTTACGTTGTTGAAAAAGAAGTCTATGCTAAGCGATTTATATTACGGTACTTCAAGCTGAGCTTAAAAAGTGACCCTATGGGGTACACAGAAAAGCTTCCGTTTTTGGTTTCACGGTTCTTTTTAAGGGCCTCTGGGGTGCTGGTTTCTATGCTGGTAGCCTATGTGATCGGAATAACTTTCTTTGAGGCGTTACCAAACCCTGAAATGCAATACACAGTAACACTGATCAACATCGTCTATGCTGGTTGCCGTCTTGTGACATTGCTATGGCGTATGGTCTTAGCACCTTACGCCTGCCAATACCGGATTGCACAGTTTTCCAACAAAGACGCCAGCCGATTGTATCACTGGTTATGGATCACAGCATCGGTTGATATCTGTGCAGTGGCCTTTGCCTCGTGGATCAATGAGGTCGGTCTGACTTATGATGCTTTTGCTTTTTATACATCTGTGCTGACAACCCTAGTGGTTTTGATGAATGTTGCTCTTATTTTGGTAAACCGTAAGCCTATTTCGCGCGCTATTAGAAACGGACAAGCACCACAAGATACAGGTGTACTGAACTTGTTTGTTTCATCTGCTTGGCCCTCTATGGCGATTGCGTATCTTTTGTTTGCATGGGCCGACTTATGCTACCGTCTGGTATTGGATATTTCATTGTCAACGCCGTTGATCTTAGGGGCATATGGGATCATGCTTTCGATTATCGTCGTCTATGGCATCATTAATTACCTGATAGAGCGCTTCTTCCATCGCACTGCGATAATCCAAGAAATTAATAATGCGATGCAAACGGATGAAGACCAAATTGCAACTGACGAAATCATTGCAGAAAAACCAGTGGAACCTTATCGGCATACATTAAGCAGCTTTGAAGATTTGGCACGGCGCGTTGCGGGTATCTTGGCGTTTGTGGCAGGGCTTTGGGCTTTGTTACATATATGGGGAGTGGGTACGGGGTTGGCAGTGTCCAACAAAAACTTTGAACGCGGTTCAGATGTCATAGTTATCATGTTTATCGGTTATATTGTTTACCACATTTTCCGTATCTGGATTGATAGCAAGATTAAAGATGAAGGCGGTGATGAAATTGAAATGACACCGGGCGATGAGGGCGGGGCCTCTGGTGCCAGCCGTTTAGCAACATTATTACCGTTGTTCCGAAACTTCATTTTGATCGTGGTTGTTGTTACTATCGGCTTGATTGTGCTCATGGAAATGGGGGTTAACGTAAGCCCGTTGTTTGCCGGTGCCGGTGTGGCTGGTCTGGCCATCGGTTTTGGGGCGCAAACGCTTGTACGTGATATTTTTTCGGGTGCATTTTTTCTGGTTGATGATGCTTTTCGCAAAGGTGAGTATATTGATGTGGGGGATGTACGAGGCACGGTTGAAAAAATCTCGGTGCGGTCTTTTCAATTGCGCCACCATCTGGGGCCTTTGCATACAATCCCGTTTGGTGAAATTCAGGTGCTTACAAATTATTCGCGCGACTGGGTTATGATGAAACTACCGCTGCGGGTAACGTACGACACGGATGTGGAAAAAGTGCGTAAACTGATCAAGAAATTAGGGCAGGAATTACTAGAAGACCCAATTATTGGTGATAATTTCTTACAACCACTGAAATCCCAAGGCGTGATAGAAATGCAGGATTCTGCGATGATCATCCGGGTTAAATTTATGACTAAACCCGGTGATCAGTGGGTGATCCGCAAACGTGTGTTCCAGGATATTCGCGACTTATTTGCTCAAGAAGGTATCAAATTTGCCCATCGCGAGGTTACAGTGCGATTGGCGGACAGCAGTGGCACCTCTGAAAAAGATTTAACAATAGCTCAGAAAACTGCCCTTGCAGGGGCAGCCTTGTCAGGGGTTGAAGAGGAACAGGCGGATGTGGCGGATCGCGATGAATGATCAGCTTTTATAAGGGTCAAGCGAGTCGCGTACGCCATCGCCCAAAAAATTAAACGCCAAAACCACTAAAATGACCATCACCATAGGGGCTGCGGTCCAAGGATATATTTCTATTGCTGCAAGGTTTTGTGCATCGTTTAACATTACGCCCCAGCTGACCGCAGGGGCGCGCAATCCTAGGCCTAGAAATGAGAGTGCTGTCTCACCAAGGATCATTGCAGGGATCGATAGCATCGCACTGGCTATTAAATGGCTGGAGAAATTTGGCAATAGATGGCGGCTAATAATCCGTGCCGGCTTTGCCCCCATCATTTCGGCGGCTTTGACATATTCTTCTTCACGCAGGGACAGGAATTTTGATCGTACCGCGCGGGCTAAACCCGGCCAATCAAGAATGCCCAGAATGATAGAGATAATAAAGAATACTGTTACAGGCCCCCAGTGGGCTGGCACAGCGGCTGATAGGGCCAGCCACAAAGGTAGTTCTGGTAAGGAACGTAGAATTTCGATTGTACGCTGGATCAGCCAATCGGTTCTGCCGCCGAAATAACCAGCGATACTGCCAAAGAAAATACCCAAGGTAAAGGAAACCGTGATCCCGATAAGGCCTACGGTTAAGGAAAGCTGTGCGCCATAAAGAATACGTGAAAATACATCGCGGCCCAAGCGATCTGACCCTAGCAGAAATATTGTAGCTGTTTTGGGTGCGCAGATCAGATGCAGGTTGGTGGGAATAAGACCGAACAGATTATAGCTGCCGCGCCTGCAAAAGAATTCCAACTGCATCGGGTGATTTTTATCAGCAGAGTAACGCCAACGATAATTCTCCAGATCAGCGGTTGCAGTAATCGGTAACACATGCGGGCCAATATACGTGCCGTTGTTGAACAGATGAATGCCCTGAGGCGGGGCATAAAGATGGTCTGCATGACGTTCATTCGGGGTGTAAGGTGCAATGAAGCCTATAACCGGCAGCATCAAGTATGACAGCAGTAAAAATAAGCCAGAGATCAGCGCAAGCTTGTGTTTGCGAAACCGCCGCCAGATCAACAGCCAGTTTGGCGCGTCCATGTCAGGGCGTTCGGCCGCGCTGGTATTTTCGACCTCGTTATATGGTGCGTCATCAATATAACGACCGTCTGGAAGGAGTGCCATTATTTACGACCTCCGTAACGGATACGCGGATCAAGCAACATCAACAAGACGTCTGAAACCATCGTGCCGATCAAAGTTAGCAAGGCTACAAATAGTAAAATGAAGCCTGCAAGAAACTGATCTTGTGATTTCAGTGCGGTCAACAGGGCCGGGCCTATGGTTTGTAAGCCAAGCACGACAGAGACCAGAACTGAGCCGGAAATCATTGAGGGCAGCAGGTTACCAATATCGGCCACAAACGGGTTTAGTGCCATGCGTAAGGGGTATTTCATAAGCATTTTTGTGGGCGGCAGGCCTTTGGCTTGTGCGGTTTCCACATAAGGTTTGTCCAATTCATCCAACATATTAGCGCGCAGGCGCTGCATCATCGCGGCCGCCCCTGATGTGCCAATCACAAAGGTTGGGATAATCAAATGCAAAAGGATGGATTTAACTTTGGCCATGCTCATCGGTTCACCCTCTAATTCGGGGGCCATCAAGCCGCCAATAGGCAGGTCAAAATATTTCTGACCGTAGTAAAACAGGATTAGAGCTAATAAGAAATTAGGGGTGGCAAGGCCCAGATATCCGATAAAAGATGACGTATAATCGACCCATGTTTGTGCCCTAGCTGCGGCTAACACGCCCAAAGGCAAGGCGACTATATAAACAAACAATACGGCGGCCAGGTTAACCAGTATTGTCAGCCATAAAGCTTGCCCGACAATGTCAATCACAGGTTGGTCAAATTCAAACGACCAACCGAAATCACCTTGCAACATGCCTGAAAACCCGTAAGGGCCGGGCCATGCGCCGATCCAGATCAGATATTGTTCAATAAGCGGGCGATCCAGCGAATATTCTTTTTTCAAGAACTCGGCTTTGGCGACACCCGCGTCTTGGCCTGTGGCCTGCAATTCCATAATCTGATTGGTCAAGTAATTGCCCGGCGGCAGATTGATGATGAAGAAAATCAAGGCCGAAACCAGCAATAAAGTCAGCAACATGGTCATTAAGCGGTAAAGAGCATAGCGCAAAATGATCATTGAGTGTCTCCGCTATCATCAATGTAAAACTCGTCCATGCGGTGAATGCCGAAATGCGCTCCTGGCTCCCATGCCCAAAGTGCTTTTTCGGGCACATTGCGCAAGCGGTTAGAAACCACAACAGGTTGTGGTGCTTCGGCCAGAATGCTGATGCCATAAATTTCATCTGCGTGGATTTTTAACATTTCGCGCCAGATGGCCGAACGCGCATGATCAGAAACAGCACGATCCCATGCCAAAGACAGATCAAGTAACCTTTGCGGCGCGGGCATATCAACCTTTTCGCCGGCTTGGCCTTTGGTCAGAAAATATTGCCCCCATTTGGGCCAAGCAAAGAAGTCTTGTTGCCGCGGTGCCAGATAGGCTGGCGATGTATAGGGTTGCGGGATGCCATTATCCCAGCCAAACCAAACTGCGGCCATGGCAAGACCTGCGCCCACGCGACTGCGTAGAATGTCGCGGCCAAGAGGGCGTACAACCAGCTGTACCCCGATGTCACGCCAAGTATCTGTGGTGATTTGAAGCGCATTCTCTACCTCTTGACGTTCACCAGCAGTGGCCACAATAAACATCATTGGCCGCCCGTCAGGCAGCAGGCGGATACCATCTGCACGGCGTTTGGTTAGCCCGATTTCATCAAGCAAGGCATTGGCTGTTTTTATGTCATATTGCGCCCATGCTTGACGGTTTTTGGCACTGTAAAATGGGCTTGCAGATAGAGCAGTCATGGCACCTTCTTTGGCCAGACCAAAATATAATGCGCGATTGATCATACGTCGATCTATTGACAAAGACAGAGCGCGGCGAAAACGGACATCACGCAGAACCTTGCGCCAAACAGGATCTGCGAAATTCAAATTTGGATAGATCGCGATTTGTGACGCAACGCCATTGGCCCAAAGCAAAGTTTTATATTTGCCACTGTCTTTTTCCCCTTTTTTCAAGATCGAGATATCTTTGAAACTTAGGCCACGTGCTTGTAAGTCCACCTCGGCTGCATTGGCTTTTGCGGCAACTAAACCTGCCCCCACAACCGACATTTCGACTTGATCAATATAGGGTAACTGCACCCCGTTTACATCAACCCGGTGATAGAACGGGTTGCGGGTGAATATTCGGCGACTTTTAGTGCTTTTTTTGTCGATAATCCACGGCTGTAAGGTCGGCAGTTCGGCATTGTCGAATTTGTACATATTATCGACTTTATTGTGCAAAGATGCCCAGCTGCGCACTTTTTTCATCTTTATCTCAAGTTGCAACTGTTCGCCATCAGCAAAATTCATGTGATAGCTGTTCAAGTAATGAGCAGGGCGAAAAATAAACGGTGGGCGGGCTTGGGCCAGTATTTGCAGGAATTGCGGATTGGGTTTGGACCACGCATAAATAACAGTTAAGCTATCGGGGAAAGATACTTGTGGCAACTCACCTTCAACCCGCAGAAAGTCAGGCGGGCCAGAGGGCATCAATTCGATATTGTTGGCAACATCATCCCACCAATATTCGAAATCGGCTGAATTGAAAGGTTCGCCGTCTGACCATTTGTGACCTGCACGCAAATGAAAGGTAAACACCTTGTCATCCACATTTTCATAGCTGGCCAGAAGATCAGGTTGCAATTTGTAATCCTGATCGTAAACCACCAGCCGTGTATAGCCGTAAACCACCATTTGCCGGATATCTTTGGACCGTGTGATCATGGTGCGTAACATTCCGCCCTGATGTCCCAGAGTGCGGCCTTTAGCAGCCAGATCAACGATCAGGGGTTGATCGGGAATGCGTTCTGAAACCGGAGGTAAAATACCTGCCGCTACATCTTTTTCGAAAAAGGTACATTCTTGTACAGCACTGGCATAAGCACTTTGAGAAAGGGTTAAACCTAAAAGAAATACACTGCAAAAGGTACGTAATTTATTCATGGCAACGCACCAAATGACCTGGTTCAAGTTCTTTTAGCGGGGGGATGTTCGTGCCGTCAAAACGAAAATTATCTGGCCAACTGTTTGATGTGCCTGCACCCATCGCAACCAAGTTCAGGTTTATCGGACGGTTGATGTCAGGTTCGGGTTGCGCTGCGATCAAGGCGCGGGTGTAGGGATGTTTGGGGTTGGCGAACAAGGTACAAGGCGGGGCTTGCTCCACAATATGGCCCCTGCGCATGACCGCAACTTCATCAGCAATACGTGAAACAACTGCTAAATCATGGGATATGAAAAGATAAGACAGGCCACGGGTGTCGCGAATTTCTTCCAGCAGATCAAGGATCTGATCTTGAACTGATACATCTAACGCCGAAGTGGGTTCATCACAAACCAGTAGTTTTGGATTAAGGGTTAGGGCGCGTGCAATAGACAAGCGCTGGCGTTGGCCGCCTGAAAAAGCATGCGGAAAACGGCGTAGCATGCTGGCATCCAACCCTACCAGCTGCAGCATTTCGCAAGCGCGGTCACGGCGTTCTGCTTTGGTGCCAATCTGGTGAATATCCATGGGTTCGGTTAACGTGTCGATGATTTGCATGCGTGGATTAAGTGATGAAAACGGGTCTTGAAACACCATTTGTGCCTGCTTTTGAAACGCAGTGCGAGCTTGACGACTTAAAGAATGCACTTCTATCATCGGCTGACCTGTGCCGGCGCAAAATGTGACTTTGCCGCCTGCATCGGGCAATTCTGCCCCTAAAGCCATGCGTGCGCAGGTTGATTTTCCAGAGCCACTTTCGCCGACTACTGCAAGGGTTTTTCCACGGGCGAGTTTCAGATCAACATTACATACTGCTTTGATTAAAACAGCGGATTGCATTGGTGAAGCACTGCGGGCTTGAAATGTTTTTGAGATGCCCTGCATGTTCAGGATCAGATCGTCATGGAGAGGGGGAGCTACATATTTTGTTGTTTCTGGAATTACCGGAGCTGCGGCGAACAACTTTTGTGTATAAGGGTGTGCTGGCGTTTCCAGAACCAGTTTTGCGCAGCCGCTCTCCATGACACGGCCTTTATTCATCACCACAACCTGATCAGCCATATTGGCCACCACGCCCAGATCATGGGTTACAAGAATAACCGCCATACCGGTTTCGACCTGTAAGTCTTTGATCAACCCCAACACTTGCGCCTGTGTGGTGACATCCAGCGCTGTTGTTGGTTCATCGGCGATAAGAAGATCAGGTTTTGCAATCATAGCCATGGCGATCATTGCACGTTGCAACATGCCGCCTGACATCTCAAAGGGGTAAGCTTCATAGGCGCGTTTAGGGTCAGGAAAGCCAACGCGGTCGAATTGGGCCAGAACATTCTTTTTAATATCCTGTTTTGAGCAAATGCGATGTAATTCCAATACTTCGGCGACTTGGTGACCGACCTTGTGCAAAGGTGATAACGAACGCATGGGTTCCTGAAAAATCATCGAAATGCAATCGCCCCGAATGGTACGAAATTCTGGTTCACTTATGTTCAGTAAATTTGAGCGCTTGGCTTCTAAAGTTACATTTATTTCACCAGAACGAATTTGTGCAGCTTTCGGCAGTATACCTAAAATAGCGCGGCAGCTTAGGGTCTTGCCAGAGCCGCTTTCACCTACAATTGCCAGTGTATTGCCTTTTTCCAGAGAAAAGTTGACATGGCTGATTGTAGGCTCAGGGGCCTTGAAGCCAATCGTCAGGTTTTTCACTTCTAAAAACGCCACCTTACTCCCCCGCCCATTCAGGCTGAACTTCAAAATATAGTGATTTTGAGTGTCCTGATTTTGACTATGAAGCATGTTTTATATGTTGCAAGTAACGATTATTTGGTTAACTGACATATTCCACCGTAATTCAAGGGCTTTGAGTGGCTAATTTCAGAAGCCAATTTGAAACAATTTCTTTATTGCGGGCATTTTTTGCACCTTTATTTTTCCGCAAAAAATACCCGGCCTGTAAAGGGGTTTGTTGGGGAAATATCTTTGTAAGTTTTCCAGATTTCAAGTAGCTGTCGATAAATGGCCTGCGCCCCAGATAAATACCGTCGCCACGCACTGTCGCATCGATTGCAAAAAGTGAACTGTCCACGGTCAGACCGCGCGGCAAGCTTTGAGTGTCTAACTTGTTTGCACGAAACCAACGATGCCAATCATCTTCATATCCCAATATATGGATCAGGTCGAAATTTAGAATATCGGCGGGGTGGGTGGGCTGGTTTTGTTTTAGATAGTCAGGGGCGGCGACCGCAATGATCTCTGAAGTTAATAACGATCTTACGCTGGCCCCGTGGTTTGTTTCAGATGATAGGAATATTTCCAGATCAGTTTGATTTGTATGGTTGCTTTCAGCCTCTGCATCCAGGGTTCTAATGTGTAGATCAATGTTCGGATAATCTTCATGAAATGCACGCATTTCTGGCGCCAACCAAAGCGTTGCAACGCTTGATGTGCATCTTAAAGAGATAATCTGATGCGGACGGTCAGGAAATAACTGATCTGTTACTGTATCAAGCCGCTCTAAAGCTTCATGTACGGCATAAAGGTAAGCTTGCCCTGTGCCTGTCAGAGATATGCGCCGATGGTGGCGTAGGAATAATGCCTGACCCAGATAGGCTTCTAAATGGACAATTTGTTGGCTGACGGCGGCTTGTGATATATTCAACTCTGCGGCGGCTTGCGAAAAGCTTAGTTTACGGCCAGCGGCTTCAAAAGTACGTAATACATTCAGGCGGGGGCGGCGCATGGGTTGACTTTGTGTTAGGTTTACTTATGCAAGTTGGCAGTAAAAGTTGTTTGAGACAAGTATTTTATTGACCTAGGCTTTGATTATAAGTTGCGGTCATAAGGATACATAAAATGAACTATTTCTCATTTCTGAAAGAGGATGAAATTCAATACGTCCACGATGCATCCTTAGAAATACTGGCGGAAACCGGGTTGATCGTGCGAAATGCAAAAGCCCGCAAACGTTTTGCGCGCCATGGTGCTATTGTTGATCCTCAAACCGAAGTGGTGAAAATCCCGGTAAGAATTGTTGAGAAATACCGTAAAATGGTACCAGAAACGATCACATTGCGTGGCCGTGATCCGGAATATGACGTTACATTTCCACGCAAATTGCCTGTTATTGCCACCGCCAGTTCAGCGCCTGATATTGTTGATCCTGCCACAGGCATTTGTCGCCGTTCCACATCTGAAGATATTGCACGCATTGCACATGTGGTGAACGAATGCCGGCACTTTGATATGTTTTCTATTTCAACTTTGGCCGACGATGCGCCGAAAGATCAATTTAGCCTGACGCGGTTTTATGCGGCCTTGAAAAACTGTGTAAAACCGGTTCGAACATCGGTTTATAACATTCGTGAAGCTAAACAGGTGATTAAACTGGGTGAATTGATCGCGGGCTCAAAGACAGCATTTTGGGAGCGCCCTTTTATCAATTTTGGTTATTGCGCAGCAGTCTCACCGCTGACATTGGATTTCGATAGTACTGATACGATGATGTATTTCGCTGAAAACGGTATTACTGCTTATGGTACTATTGCGCCGATGGGCGGTCTTAGCACACCGCTTTCCTTGCCGGGTATGTTGACGATTATGAATGCTGAATGGCTGGCCGTCGCAACTTTGGCGCAGATGAGTAAAGCTGGTACCGCCCAGATTTATAATTTCCTGCCGGTCTTTGCCGATATGCGCGACGGGGCCTATGCGCCTGGTGCGATTGAGATAGGCATGATGAATTCTGCCGTGTGTCAAATGGCGCGGTTCTATAAGGTGCCTGCGGGCGGGTATCTGGGTCTGACCAATTCGAAAGTTGCGGATGCGCAATCAGGCTTCGAAAAAGGCATGTCGCCATTGATGGGCGCATTGTCTGGGGCTGATTTTATCGTGATGGGCGGCTTGCAGGACGCTTTGATGTCATTTGATTTCGGCCAGTTGCTGATCGACAATGAAATTGCAGGCATGGTGAAAACCGTGCGCGGGGGCTTTGGTTTCTCGCAGGAAAGCGTTGCTTTGCAACAGATTAAAGACACTGGGCCCGCGGGTATGTTTGCTGCCAACCCAATGACCTTGGAGCGGATGAATACAGCCACGTTTATGCCAGAATTGGCAGACCGGAACCTGCGCGAAAAGTGGGAATTGGAAGGCTCTTCAACCATCCATCAACGGGCCTTGAACAAAGCTTTGGAAATTCTTTCAACACCAAACTCAGTTGCCTTTGACAAAACAGTCGATGACCGTATCAGGGCCGAATTTACGGGGCTGGTTGCAGGTGTTTCTAAACCACAAAAGGGCTGGAAGCGTATCAAGGTCGGTTCAGATGCGCCACTGCGCGCACGCCGGGTGAACCGCCGCCGCTTGAAAGCTTAAACATATGACAAATTCATTTCCATCGTCTGCCCAAATCGTCGTTATAGGGGGCGGTGTTATCGGTACCTCTATTGCCTATCATCTGGTTAAACAGGGTGCGCGCGATGTGGTATTGTTGGAAAAATCCAAACTGACAGAGGGGGCCACATGGCATGCGGCAGGTTTGGTTGGCCAGTTCCGCTCGCAACAAAATCTAATGAGGTTGATGCGCGACAGTGTGAAGCTGTTTGATAATCTGGAAGCTGAAACAGGTCAAAACCCCAGTTGGCGCAAAGTCGGCAGTATGCGCATTGCCTCAAGCCAGGATCGTTGGGACGAGTTATTGAAATCTTATTCGGCAGCACAAGCGGTTGGCTTTGAAATGAATATGTTGACCCCAAAAGAAGCGTTGGAAATTTACCCATTGATGGCAGTGGATGATTTGATCGGGGCCGCATTTATCCCTGATGACGGGCATATTGACCCCAATTCTTTAACCTATGCCTATGCCAAAGGCATTCGCCAACATGGTGGGCGGATTATTGAAGGGGTGATGGTCAAAGATCTGCTGCGTAAGGGCCGCCGCATTAACCATGTGGTGACCGATCACGGCACTATTGAGGCAGATATGGTGGTCAATGCCGCTGGCTTGTGGGCACGGCAAGTGGGTTGGATGGCGGGCGTTGAAATTCCCGCAGGTGTGGTTGAACACCAATATCTTGTGACCGAAAAAACCAATGAAATCCCGGATAACTTACCTGCGTTCCGCGATCCTGACGGCGGTTATTATGCAAAGCCTGAACCGGGTGCTTTGGCAATTGGTGGTTGGGAAAGGGTCACTAATAAGGTGAGCCCCAAAGAAGGCTTTCCATGGCAGTGCGAACGCCATTTATTTGATGGTGATATGGATCGTCTAGAAGAGTTTCTGGAACCGGCAATGAAACGCCTGCCGATCCTTGGCGAGCTGGGTATCAGAACCATCGTGAATGGCCCGATCCCGATTTCACCTGATGGTGAGCCGATTATGGGCATAGTACCGGGCTTGGATAATTTCTTTGCCGCTTGCGCTTTTACATCCGGCATTGCCGCATCCGGTGGGGCCGGTAAAGCGGCGGCGAACTGGATTTTGCACGGTGATGCAGGGCTTGATCTGTGGGCTTTTGATATCCGTCGTTTCGGGGCTTTACATGCAGGGCAAAAGTTTTTGCATGACCGTGCGGTGGAAAGTTATGCGCAATATTACGCTATTCATTGGCCAGGTGAAGAGATGAAAAGCGCGCGTGGCGTGCGCCGTAGCCCGCTTTATCAGAGCCTTAAAAACCAAGGTGCGGTTTTTGGGTCAAAATTTGGGTGGGAACGGGCTAATTGGTTTGTGCCCAAGGACACGGCACAGTGTGTTCAATTCGGTTTTGACAGGCCGGGGCAAGCGGCAACGGTCGGGCGTGAACATATGTTGGCCCGTACAAAAGCGGTGCTGATTGATATGTCATCCTTTACCAAATTTGAGATCAGCGGCAAAAATGCCTGTAGCTTCTTGCAATATTTGGCGGTGGCGAATGTAGATAAACCCGTTGGTGGTGCAACTTATACACAGTTGTGTAATGCACGGGGTGGGATTGAAGCAGATGTCACTATTATGCGTCGCACGGATGATTGTTTCTGGCTGATCACAGGGTCTGGTTTTGGTGTGCGGGATCAAGATTGGATTGAACGGAACATGGTTCGGTTTAATGGTGTTCAATTGCGCGATATTACATCGGCTTATGGTGTGATTAATCTGGCGGGTCCCTTGGCCCGAAAAGTGTTGGAAAAGGTGACGGATGCAGATGTCAGTCATGAAGGTTTTGGCTTCATGTCCAGCCGTGATATTCGCATCGGTTATGCGCCTGCACTGGCATACCGCGTAACTTATATTGGTGAGTTGGGCTGGGAATTGTACATTCCGACCGAATACATGGGTTATGTTTTTGAGGTGCTGCAAGAAGCAGGAACTGAGTTTGATCTGGCTCATATGGGCTACCGTGCAATTGACAGTTTGCGTCTTGAAAAACGCTATCTGGCTTGGGGGACGGATATTACCCCTGATTATAACCCTTATGAGGCTGGCTTGCAGTTTTTGATCAACTGGGACAAGGGTGATTTTATCGGCCGTGATGCTTTGGTCAAGATTAAAACAGAGGGCGTGCAGCGTAAACTGATTTGTCTGGCACTGGATGATCCTTTGCATGTCTATGGCGGTGAAGCTATAGTGGCAGACGGTAAGGTTGTGGCACAAAGTACAAGTGGCAATTTTGGTTACTCTGTGGGTAAATCTTTGGTGCTGGGTTATTTGCCTGTCAACGTGCTTACAGCTGAAAGTTTTGAAGTGAATGCCTTTGGCAAGAGCAGCACCGCAACTTTGCTCAAGTCAGCGGCTTATGATCCAGATCGGAAAAAAATTCTGTGTTGAGCTTGTCAGCTATGCTTGCCCGAGCGTGCCCATGCATCCCACGCTTCAGGGGTATCGAGATCAAGTGAAACAGCGGCATCTGACGGAATCTCAAAAACCCACTCAGGAACGTTTTTCAGAATATCTTTGGCGCCTGTATCACCTTGTAGATCAGCAAGGTTTTCAGTGAACTTTGCATCAAATAAAACTGGATGACCGCGTTTTCCATTGGGGTTTGTAGGGCAGACAATAAAGCGATTTTTATCCGCATCATGCCCCGTGATTATCATGTTGAAATGCTTTGGTGTCAGGTCAGGCATATCTGTTAAGCCCACCAAAATCGCTTTTGGTGTTGTGTTCATTGCTAAAATACCCGCGCGTAAAGACGCAGACATGCCTAAAGTCGCATCGGGTGTTTCAACAATTTTGACAGGCAAGCCTTGTAAAGCGGCTCTGTGATGGGTGGCGCCTTCTTTTAGCACAACAATGCAGTGATCAATATTTGAGCCAAGTGCCACTTCAACACTATGACGTAAAAGTGGTATATCCCCGATTTTGCGCATCAGTTTATCATCACCGCGCATACGGCTGGAACTGCCTGCGGCCAGCAATATGGCAGTTATTCCTGTGCGGGTTTTACGGGGTTGCATACGGGGTTGAATACGGTCCGGTATTTCTTTTAACAGACCACCAACACCCATGCGGGCTATATCTGTGGTTTCTAAGGGCAGGTCTGCGCATAACCGCTCGATCACCCAGTCGGCACCGTTCAGGGCCAGCGCGCGGGCGCACCCTGGCAAACCAATAACTGCGCGGTCTTGATATGCCCCTAATACCAGAAGGTTCCCGGGATCCACAGGCATGCCAAAGCGTTTAATTTGACCGCCCGCTTGTACAATGGCTTTAGGCACAACGTCTTGCCGGTCAGATGTGGCGGATGCGCCTAAGATCAGCACCATATCGCTTCTGCTGGCTTTTAAAGCACTGCAGATTACTGACGCGGAATGATCCACTATAGTGCAATTATCCACTTTCAGGTTCAACGGGCTGATACGGGCCTGGATTGCTTTTTCAGCTTTGGCCAATAGAGAGGGTTTGAAACCTTGGGTTTTGGTTAGAATAATATCGCAGGTTTTAGGCGCAAAGCCATGCAGTTGGAAACATTCTGGCCCAAGGCAGCTTAATGCGCGGTTGATTTGCGCCGTCGCAACCCCATATGGAATAATCTTCAAGGTCGCCAGAAGCGCACCGCCTTTGACCCGTGCAAAGTCAGGTAAAGTGGCGATTGTAATGGCTTCTTCAACTGCATTGAAGGCTTCAATTTGAGGTGCATTCAAGGACAGTATACCGTCATGTTTTGCAATTAGATTAACTCTTCCGGCGACCGCTTGTGTTGCTTTAACACCTTTGGATATGAAATAATCCGCAAGGGTTTGGGCCGCTTCATTTTCAGCGCTGTCGCCCTGTTCCAGTATCGCGACACTGACATGGCTTTGCCCTGCAAGCTTCAGTTTTGCCAAATCATCCGTGTTAAGTGTAATGCCTTTTTGCAAAATAACCTGCTCATGAGCAAAGGAATGCGCCAGAATATGCCCTTTAGCCCTAGTCAGCTCTACGCTTGCAAACTTCATGGCCGGCGCAGGCGTTCGGTGACTTCCGCCATGATTGAGATTGCGATCTCAGCAGGATTTTTTGACCCGATATCAAGACCTATTGGGCCGTGAATTCTGGCAATCTCATTATCAGTGCAACCTTGTGATTGTAATTCCGTCACCCGTTTTGCATGGGTTTTCTTTGAACCTAATGCACCAATGTAAAATACATCGGATTTTATAGCCACTGCCAGTGCAGGTGTATCGATTTTGGGGTCATGGCTTAGCGTGATAACGGCTGTATGCGCATCCAGTCCGATCTGGGTTAAAGCTTCATCGGGCCACGCATTGATAAAGCATTCATTGGGGAAACGTGCTTTTGTTGCAAAACTGTCGCGCGGATCTATCAAAGATACATCATATCCTGCCATCCGCGCCAGAGGGGCAAGGGTTTGGGTGACATGTACTGCGCCAATGATGATCATCTGCAAGTTAGGGTTGGCGACATATGTGAACACATCATCTTGCTTGCCGGTGGTCAGGCCAGCGGGGTCAACGCGGTTGCGCGCCCAAGTGTTCAGATTGACACGGTAAGCAAAAGGCTGGCGGGTTTTGATCGCATCGATCGCGGCTTTCAATAATTGTTTATCAGGCCCGTGACCAACGCCAATAGGTTCCACTAATATTTGAATGTCACCGCCACAAGCCAACCCGACAGCAAAAGCATCTTCATCCGCAACACCGTATTCCAGCACACGGCATTTACCGTCTTGAATGGCATCTTGCGCGGCGAGTATCACGGCCCCTTCGACGCATCCACCTGACACTGAACCTTGAAAACCACCATCTTCGGCAATGGCCAGTTGTGCGCCTTTGGGACGAGGTGCTGAGCCCCAGGTAGAGATCACTGTCGCTAAAGCCGCCCCCTTGCCTGATGCCAGATAGCCCAGTGCAATACTTGCCATATTATCTAGGTTTTGCGTCATATCGCAGCCATCATTTGCTGTTTCATATCCATTGATTTTGCCCCGTTCAACACTTCGGTTAATTCGATCAAGGATGCAAGGTTGTGACACGCTGCAAAACGATCGACATGGGGTAACATAATGCGAATACCTGCAGCTTGGGGGGTAAACCCATCAAAGCGCAGCAAGGGGTTTAACCAGATCAAGTGACCGCAAGACAGGCTTAGGCGGTGCATTTCGGCTTGCAACAGGCTTGTATCATTTCGTTCTAATCCATCCGTGATCAGTAAAACCACCGCGTCTGAATTCAGCACCCGCCGTGACCAGATGTAGTTAAACACTTTCAAGCTTTCGCCAATTTGGGTGCCGCCATCCCAATCTTGCACCTGCTGGCCAATAGCACGCAGGGCTGCATCTGGGTCTTTTTGCATGGTTTGGCGGGTGATATTTGACAACCGTGTGCCAAAGGTAAAGGCATGTACCTGCGCCCAGTCTTGGTTTTTCGAACGTGTTATTGCGTGAATGAAATGCAGTATCATGCGCGAATAGGTCGACATTGAACCGGAAATATCGGTGAGCACCACAAGGTTGGGTATTTTTGTGCGTGGGGTTGTTTTTGGCAGGTGTAAAACCTCACCGCCTGTGCGCCTTGCTGCCCGGAATGCGGCACGGGCATTAATTCTGCGGCCCCATGCGGCAGGGCGGGTGCGCCGCGCTGCAGGCTTGGGGATATCAAGACGCATGTTGGCAATGGCTTTTTGTGCATCACGCGCTTCATTGCTGTTCATCTGTTCAAAATCTATCCGCCCCAGTTTTTCGGCTTGTGAGGTGCTAAATTGCGCATCTAACACCAGCTCTTCTTGTTCGACTTGTGGTCTCTTTCCCCCCAATCCTTCAGCCATGGCTTCAGCTGCACGGGTTTGCGCGTCTTTGGGTTTCTTGGGAACAGTTCCATCTTGCAACATCGGTAACATCATTTGCATCATGTTTTCCAGAAATTCAGGGTTGCGCCAGAACATGTTGAAAACTTGTAAAAACACCTGCATGTGCTCTACTCGGCTGACAAGACAAGCTTGTAAGGTGATAAAGAAATCTGCACGTTTGGTAAAGCCCACGGCTTGCACGGCGCGGATGGTTTCTTTAACCTGGGCAGTCCCCACAGGCAAACCTGCACGACGCAAGGCACGGCAAAAGTAGATGATGTTTTGCGGCAGGCGGCCCCCTGCATCAAGGGCAATCGTGGTCATTCTGCGGCTCGAAGATCGCTTCGGGTGGCTTCCAGTAAACGATTTACTTCCGAACCTTGGACTTTTGCAATATCATCTTGGTATTTCAAAACCGCCCCGATCGTGTCGACGATAATATCAGGGCTGAGGGCGACGGCATCCAGTGCCACAAGGCATTTCGCCCAGTCCAGAGTTTCGGCCAGCCCGGGGGCTTTGAACAGGTCTTCATTGCGCAAGCGTTGCACAAAACCCACTACCTCATGGCTCAGTGTGGTTGCCGCATCTGGCACACGGGCCAGCAGAATTTCCAGCTCGCGGTCAAAATCAGGGTAATCAACCCAATGATATAAGCACCGCCGCTTTAGCGCGTCATGCACTTCGCGGGTGCGGTTTGAGGTCAGGATTACAATGGGGGCGGCGGCGGCTTTGATGCTGCCGATCTCGGGCACTGTCACTTGATAATCTGACAAGGCTTCCAGTAAGAAAGCTTCAAACGGGGCGTCAGTGCGGTCTATTTCATCGATCAAAAGCACCGGCGGGCCATTGTCATGGAATTCCATTGCTTGCAGCAAAGGGCGTTTTATCAGATATTTATCGCTGTAAATATCGACATCCGTCCCGCCTTGGCGCATCGCCAACATTTGGGCCGCAAAGTTCCATTCGTAAACAGCGGTAGAGGCATCCAACCCTTCGTAACATTGTAATCTGATCAGATCACGGCCCAATGCCTTGGCCAGTGTTTTGGCCAATTCGGTTTTGCCCACACCAGCTTCACCTTCCAAAAAGATGGGTCGGTTCAGCGTAAGCGACAGATAGGTCAGCGTTGCCAGCCCACGATCACAAATGTAATCATTTGCGCGCAGCAGCGACAGTGTATCGTCAATGGATTTGGGTAATATATCGGTCATGGTTTTAATATAACGCGCCTGACCCTTATGCATAGGGTCAGGTGCATTTTACTTTATACTAGCAGTTTGCAACAGCGCGACCTGTCATGACTTTGATCAGATTAGCACGATATGTGGCGTCACTATGCATATCCGATAACAAGCCGTTTGCGCTGACAGAAATATCTTTAACGACCTTCGCATTCCAGCTGCCATCAAGGGCCGCTTCCATATCCGCTTGGCGGTAAACCCCGTCATCGCCCGCACCTGTTACCGCAACCCGTGCACCATTTACCGTGTCGGCGACAAATACACCTACCATCGCATAACGCGATGCCGGATTTGGAAATTTAGCGTAACAGGATTTTACAGGAGCATCAAAGCTGACGCTGACAATGATTTCATCTTCTTCAAGGGCGGTTTCAAACAGGCCGACGAAAAAATCTGCAGCCGCAATTTCACGTGCACTGGTTTTGATCGTAGCCCCCAAGGCCAATAAAGCCGCAGGGTAATCCGCCGCAGGATCATTATTAGCGATAGAGCCGCCAATAGTGCCTACGTGGCGTACTGCCGGATCACCGATGTTGCCAGCCAGATCAGCCACGCTACTGCAAGCTTTTTGCAAAGCTGCATCGCCTGCAACCGTTGCATGGGTTGTGGTTGCACCGATAGTAACAGTGCCGCCTGATACGTTGACGCCGTTAATATCGGTGATGCCGCTGAGGTCCACCAGATCGGTAGGCGCCGCCAAATGTGCTTTCATCGTTGGTAACAGGGTCTGCCCGCCGGACAGAAATTTACCGTCGTCAGTTGCGCCCATTAGGGAAACCGCTTCATCAACGCTGGATGCTTTGTGATATTTTGTCTCGTACATCTTATCTCTCCTATTCTGCTGCTTGTTTGGCGGCTACGGTTTGCAAGGCGGCCCAAACTTTGGCAGGCGTTGCAGGCATCGACAGCTCGTTAGTGCCGATCGCGTCGGTAATTGCATTGATCACCGCAGGAGGGGAACCGATGGCGCCAGCTTCTCCGCAGCCTTTCATGCCCAAGGGATTGCCCGGGCATTCAGTGGATTTGTGGTGCACTGAATAGTTAGGCAAATCATCCGCACGCGGCATGGTGTAATCCATGTAAGATGCCGATAATAACTGTCCGGTATCATCATAAACCACACCTTCCAGTAAGGCTTGGCCAATGCCCTGACCGATACCACCATGTACCTGACCTTCGACAATCATTGGATTGATGATGGTGCCAAAATCGTCTGAAGCGACAAACTGTACGATCTGGGTTGTGCCGGTTTCAGGGTCAACCTCAACTTCGCAGATGTAACAGCCTGCAGGAAAAGTGAAGTTTGTCGGATCATAGAACGAGGTCTCTTTTAACCCCGGTTCCATGCCTTCTGGAAGATTATGAGCCAAATATGCCGCTAACCCAACCTCATGCCACAGCATTTGCTTGTCAGTGCCTTTGACTTTCACAGCACCCCCTTCGATGACAATGTCATCCTCGGAGGCTTCCAGCGAATGCGCTACAAGTTTCTTGACCTTGGCTTCCACCTTATCCAGTGCTTTGGAAATCGCAGACATGCCCACGGCACCTGAGCGTGATCCATATGTTCCCATGCCCATTTGCACTTTGTCAGTGTCGCCATGCACGATTTGGATGCTATCCAAAGGCAGGTCAAGACGATCCGAAACCAGTTGCGCAAACGTGGTTTCATGGCCTTGTCCGTGACTATGCGATCCTGTCAGGATTTCGATGGTGCCAACCGCATTTACCCGTACCTCGGCACTTTCCCACAGGCCAACACCGGCACCTAAGCTGCCGACAGCAGCTGAAGGTGCAATACCACAAGCTTCGATGTAATTGGAAAAACCAATGCCACGCAGCTTGCCGCGTGTGGCCGCTTCAGCGCGACGTGTTTCAAAACCTGCATAATCTGCCGCTTCCATCGCCTGGTCCTGATTGGCGGCGAAATCGCCACTGTCATAAGCCATGATCACGGGGGTTTGGTGGGGAAATTCAGTTACAAAGTTTTTGCGACGCAATTCTGCAGGGCTGACACCCATTTCGCGTGCTGCAGTTTCCATCATACGTTCCATCACGTAGCTGGCTTCGGGGCGACCGGCCCCGCGATAGGCATCCACTGGGGTCGTGTTGGTATAGATCGCTTTCACATTACAGTGAATGTTTTCGATATTATACTGGCCCGACAACAATGTTGCATAAAGGTAGGTCGGCGTGGCTGAGCTGAACAAAGACATATAAGCGCCAAGGTTGGCTTTGGTTTTCACTTTCAGCCCCACGATTTTGCCGTCCGCATCAAAGCCCATTTTAGCGTTGGTGATATGATCGCGACCATGTGCATCCGTGAGGAATGCTTCAGTGCGATCAGATGTCCATTTCACGGACCTGTTGGTTTTCATAGAGGCCCAAAGGCAAGCAATTTCTTCGGGGTAGATGTAAATTTTTGAGCCAAAACCGCCACCGACATCAGGGGCGATAACCCGTAGTTTATGTTCAGGAGCGATGTTATAAAACGCGGACAGAACCAAACGCGCCACATGGGGGTTTTGCGATGTGGTATAAAGTGTGTAGTGATCCTCTGCCTCATTAAAAGTGGCAACTGCGGCCCGCGGTTCCATCGCATTGGGCGATACGCGGTTATTCACAAGATCCATTTCAGTGATATGTGCCGCCCCTGCTAGGGCTGCGTCTGTTGGGCCTTCATCGCCGATATCCCAATCGAAAATCAGGTTGTTCGGGGCGTTCTCGTGGATTTGTGGTGCGCCATCTTTTAATGCGTCATCGGATTGCACCACAACAGGCAGAGTTTCATAATCCACCTCAACCGCTTCTGCAGCCAGTTTTGCCGTTGCTAAATTGTCAGCGATAACAATGGCTACTGCATCGCCGACATAACGCACAGTATCTGTGGCCAAAGCTGACCACGCCCCCATGTTCATCGGGCTGCCATCTTTAGAACTAACCGCCCAACCGCAAATGATATTGCCAATACCGTCACCGGTGAGTTGTGCGCCGTTCAAAACAGCCACTACCCCATCCATGGTTTCGGCGGCAGTGGCGTCAATGCTCTTTACCTTTGCATGGGCGTGGGGAGAGCGTACAAAAGCTGCATACGCCTGATTTTGCTCTATGATGTCATCGGTATAACGGCCTTTGCCGATTAAAAACCGTTTATCTTCTTTGCGTAGGACACGTGCGCCTATGCCTTCTTTTTTCTGGTCACTCATCTTGTCATCCTCCCTTATGAACCATTCATTTTGGACGCACCGTCCGCAATGGATTTCACAATGTTATGATAGCCTGTGCAGCGGCAAATATTGCCTTCCAGCTCATGGCGGATGGCTGTTTCATCCAGCGTTTTGCCAGTTTCTTTATAACGCGCCACCATATCAGTGGCAGTCATGATCATGCCAGGGGTACAGAACCCGCATTGCAATCCGTGGTTTTCCTTAAAAGCAGTTTGCATCGGGTGCATATCGCCGTTGGCCAGCCCTTCAATAGTGGTCACATCAGCACCATTTGTAACAACTGCCAATGTCGCACAAGATTTCACTGCTCTGCCGTTTACATGCACTACGCAGGCGCCGCATTGACTGGTGTCACAGCCCACATGAGTGCCGGTTAACCGCAAGTTCTCGCGGATAAATTCTACCAGCAAAGTATTGTCGGGCACATCTGCCTTAACAGGCTTCCCGTTTACTGTCATCGAAACTTCAGTCATTTATATTTCTCCCTATTCATTATGGGCCTAAGGCCTAAATCGTTGGTACTTCACACGGGTTCGTTATTCGGCTGTCACCTCTTTTACAGCCAATGCGTCGTGGAAATTCTTGAAAAACTTATCTGCCAATTTGGCAGATGTGGATTTAATCAGACGGGACCCAAGCTGGGCCATTTTGCCGCCCACTTGTGCTTTGGCTTGATAAGTTAAAATAGTTTGAGTATTTTCTTTAACCAATTGAACATCGGCTCCGCCCTTGGCAAACCCGGCAATACCACCTTGGCCTTCCCCGACAATAGAGTAACCATTGGGCGGGGTGATGTTTTCAAACGAAACAGCGCCTTTGAAACGCGCCTTTACCGGCCCGATTTTTAAAGCGACTTTTGCAGTCATTTCCGTGTCAGAGATCTGCTCTAACTCTTCACAACCTGGGATGCAGGCTTTCAGAATTTTAACATCGTTTAGTGCCGCCCAAACATCTTCTATAGGCGCGTCAATACGGTATTCACCAGACATTTCCATTCTGCAATAATTCTCCCTTTTGAAAAATAGACCCGTTTGATTGAAGCAAGTCAAGTTTTTGCGCTTAGAATAAGGATCACTTAGTTGTAAGCAACTGATGGAACTGTCTCAGAATTGAGACACGCAAACGTAGAACGCCAAGCTTTGCGGCTTGGCGTTCTTAGCATATTAATAAGGGTTACGGATTATTCAGAGCTCATATCCAAGCCTAAAGCTTTGGCAACAGTGAATATATCTTTATCGCCACGGCCGCACATGTTCATCACCAGCAGATGATCTTTGGGCAGTTCAGGCGCAATTTTCGTGACATGGGCTAGGGCATGTGAAGGTTCTAAGGCAGGGATAATACCTTCAGCGCGGCAAGACAGTTGAAAAGCTTCCAAAGCTTCCACATCGGTCACCGATACATATTGCGCCCGCCCGATATCGTGTAACCATGAATGTTCAGGGCCAATGCCGGGGTAATCAAGCCCTGCAGAAATTGAATGGCCTTCTAAAATTTGACCATCATCATCTTGCAGTAAATAAGTGCGATTGCCGTGCAGAACGCCTGGCCGACCACCTGTCAGGCTGGCGCAATGTTCCATTTTTTCATTCACGCCTTTCCCGCCGGCTTCCACACCAATGATGTCGACATCCTTATCGTCCAGAAACGCATAGAACAGCCCCAGTGCGTTAGAACCGCCACCGATACAAGCCACAAGACTGTCAGGCAGGCGCCCTTCTTGTTCCATGATCTGCTCTTTAGTCTCATTGCCGATAATCGCTTGGAAATCACGCACCATTGCAGGGTAGGGGTGAGGGCCTGCTACCGTCCCGATACAATAAAACGTGTCATTCACGTTAGTGACCCAGTCACGCATCGCGTCGTTCATTGCATCTTTTAATGTGCCACGACCAGAGGTCACTGGCACGACTTTGGCGCCTAGTAATTTCATACGAAACACATTGGGAGCTTGGCGTTCAACGTCAGTTGCGCCCATGAAAACTATGCATTCAAGGCCGAAACGTGCACAGACTGTGGCCGTCGCAACGCCGTGTTGGCCTGCCCCTGTTTCTGCAATAATCCGGGTTTTACCCATGCGCCGCGCCAGTAAAATCTGGCCCAATACATTGTTAATTTTATGGGCACCCGTATGGTTCAGCTCATCACGTTTGAGATAGATTTTGGCGCCGCCAAAATGCTCTGTCAAACGTTCAGCGTAATACAAAGGCGATGGGCGGCCGACGTAATATTTCCATAGATAATCCATTTCGGCCCAAAATGTTGGATCGGTCTTGGCTTTCTCATATTCTGCTTCCAGATCAAGGATTAACGGCATCAGGGTTTCAGAAACAAATCGTCCCCCAAAATCCCCGAAACGGCCCTGCTCATCGGGGCCTGTCATATAAGAATTTGGCAAATCTGATGGCATCTTATTCTCCTTGCGCGGCAGCGATAAAAGCTGCGATCTTTGTGTTATCTTTCATTCCCGGCGCGCTTTCCACGCCTGAGGATACATCTACTTGTAACGCCCCCGTCAATCGCACCGCTTCTGCCACGTTTTTGGCAGTAAGACCACCCGCTAACATCCAAGGGCATGCCCACCGGCGGCCTGCAATCAGGCGCCAATCAAAGCTTAAACCGTTCCCGCCCGGCAATTCTGCGTCTTTAGGTGGTTTTGCATCAACCAAAATCTGATCACAGACCCGCATATAGGCATCTAATGTGGCCAAATCATTGGCACTTGCGACCCCAACGGCTTTCATCACAGGCAAACCGTAACGGTTCTTTATCGTGTTCACACGTTCAGGTGTTTCATCGCCGTGTAGTTGTAACATATCAACAGGAACCTGCGCGGTAATGGCATCCAGTTGTGTATCTGTTGCATTGACCACAACAGCGACTTTACAGATATCCATTGGCACTAGTAACGCCAGTTCGCGGGCCTGTGAAATACTGACATTGCGCGGTGATTTATCAAAAAACATTAAACCAATATAGCGCGCACCAGCTTGCACTGCCGTAGCCAGATTATTGGCTTCACTTAGCCCGCAAATTTTAACAGCTGTCATTATCTTTAGTCCAAAAGAGCAAGGATTTCGTCTTTACCCTCGCCGTTCTTTTCGCGCAGTTTGCCAACTTCGCGCTCCAGATGTTTTAGTTGACGGTTGGTTTTGGACAGATTGTTGCGAATTTTGAATTCACGTAAATATTCCCAGACAAAACCGATTAGCAATCCACCCAGAATACCTGCAAAAATTACCAAAAACAGAGGAATTGTGATTTGATTGGTGAAAGGCACAAATGCAGCCATATCTGAGGGTAAAAGTTGCAAATTAACAGGTTGTCGATTGGCCACAGCGATGATGATCAGCGCCAGTGCAACGACAGCTAGGAATAGGTATTTGATATAACGCATTGGGGCTACCTCACTTATTCAAGCGAGTATCAGCCGCCGTTCAGCCGATCTCGCAATAATTTACCTGTTTTGAAGAAAGGCACATGCTTTTCATCAACAGAAACAGAATCCCCTGTTCTGGGGTTACGGCCAACTCTAGCATCTCGCTTTTTGACAGAAAAGGCCCCAAAGCCGCGCAGTTCAACACGATTACCAGTAGCCATGGCTTCAATGATTTCATTGAATATGGTGGCGACAATGCGTTCAACGTCCCTATGGTAAAGATGTGGATTATCTTCAGCAATCTTTTCGACCAATTCAGAACGTATCATCGGCAGCTCTCCTCCCCAGAAGGCAATATTTATATTTAAATCTTAAATGATACTGACAGATATTTTCCCATCTGGGAATATAGATCATGGCGAAGGTATTGATTTTTTTGGATTCTATAGAGATTTATGCGTTATTTTTGCTTGATAGCTGTTGATAACTCTGGTCCTGAGTGTCGAAATTCAAAATTCGCAAAAAGCCTGTAATTTTAAGGGCTTGGTGATTCGCATAAAAAACGGCACCCGCTTGGGTGCCGTTTTAAGTGTTAATAGAGTATTCAATGTAACTTAATCGTTATCTTGTTTCTTCAAAGCAGCGCCCAAGATATCGCCCAATGATGCACCTGCATCTGTAGAGCCATACTGTGCAACCGCTTCTTTTTCTTCAGCGATTTCACGTGCTTTAATTGACAGACCCAAACGGCGGGTTTTTGCGTCGATATTTGTTACACGCGCATCAACCTTGTCACCAACAGAGAAACGCTCTGGGCGTTGTTCGGAACGGTCACGTGATAGATCAGAACGACGGATGAATGATTTCATGCCGTCATAAGTCACTTCGATGCCACCATCTTCGATGGATGTCACTTCAACAGTTACAACTGCGCCGCGTTTCACGCCAGCGGTTGCATCTGCAAACGGATCACCGTCCAAAGCTTTGATCGATAGAGAAATACGTTCTTTGTCCGCATCTACATCAGTCACGATTGCTTGCACAATGTCACCTTTTTTGTAGTCTTGGATTGCATCGTCACCAGAACGATCCCAATCAAGATCAGACAAGTGAACCATGCCATCAATATCGCCCTCAAGACCCACGAACAAGCCAAACTCAGTGATGTTTTTAACTTCACCTTCAACTTTGGTGTCGATCGGGAAGTTTTTAGCAAAGCCTTCCCATGGGTTGCCCTGAGTTTGTTTCAGGCCAAGTGAAACACGGCGTTTCTCTTGATCAATTTCAAGCACCATAACTTCAACTTCTTCAGATGTAGAAACGATTTTGCCCGGGTGGATGTTTTTCTTAGTCCAAGACATTTCTGACACGTGAACCAAACCTTCAACACCAGACTCCAGCTCAACAAATGCACCGTAATCAGTGATGTTTGTTACACGGCCTTTGTGGACTGATTCCAATGGGAAGCGTGTCGCAACATCTGACCATGGGTCTTCTTGCAGTTGTTTCATGCCCAGTGAAATGCGATGGGTTTCTTTATTGATTTTGATAATCTGAACTTTGATGGTTTCACCAATGGCCAGAATTTCAGAAGGATGGTTCACACGACGCCATGCCATGTCTGTGACGTGCAACAAGCCGTCAACGCCGCCCAGATCAACAAACGCACCGTATTCAGTGATGTTTTTAACCACACCGTCAACTGCATCGCCTTCAGCCAGTTTGCCAACAATCTCTGCGCGTTGTTCTGCACGCGATTCTTCCAAAATAGCACGGCGCGATACAACGATGTTGCCACGGCGACGGTCCATTTTCAATACGATGAAAGGCTGCGCCATATTCATCAATGGGCCTGCATCACGTACGGGACGTACATCAACCTGTGAGCCCGGCAAGAATGCAACTGCACCGCCCAGATCAACTGTAAAGCCACCTTTAACACGACCAAAGATAGCACCTTCAACGCGCTCTTCTTTTTCGTATGCTGCTTCCAGACGATCCCAAGCTTCTTCACGGCGCGCTTTTTCGCGCGATACAACCGCTTCGCCTTTTGCATTTTCAACGCGTTCTAGGAAAACCTCAACGTTGTCACCCACTTCAATTTCAGGGTCTTGGCCAGGGCTTGCGAATTCTTTAAGATCGACGCGGCCTTCCATTTTATAGCCTACGTCAATAATGGCTTGTCCTGCTTCAATTGCGATGACTTTGCCTTTGACAACACTACCTTCATCAGGTGTGTCTACGTCGAAGCTTTCTTCGAGAAGGGCTTCGAATTCCTCCATAGTGGCTTTAGCGCACATATATATCGTTCCTTTGTTTACATTTTATCGGGCCAAACGGTTGGTTCCGCCGGTCTTTTGGGTTTCGTTCAAATCGCGCAGACCCAAGTAAAGCTACAAACACACAAAGGGCCGAGATTTCCCGACCCTGCTCTACTATATCCGGCGTTATATCCGCCACTGCCTTAACGACTGACGCGCGTATACTGGATGTTTAGCGGGAAGGCAAGTCGATTAGGGTCATAGATAATTACTGGGCAAAAGGAAACGCTTGAGGTATGCAATTTTACAAAGCCTACCTGAAAAGGAATATCGCGATGTCTTTAAAGCAAGAACTGGACCGCATCAGGCAGAGATATGTACGGAATTCGTTGGCAGTAGGAACCGTTTATGAAGTATGAACAAAACCACCCCGAAATACGCGATGCCGTAGCTAAATTATGCACAGGTTTTACAGGGGAGTATTGGCGCAAACTGGATCGCGAGCAAGCCTACCCAACAGAATTTGTAAAAGCATTGACGAATGCGGGGTTCCTGTCAGCATTGATCCCTGAAACTTACGGTGGCTCAGGATTAACGCTGTCTGCTGCTGCGACTATATTGGAAGAAATACATTTAAACGGCTGCAATGCTGCCGCGTGTCATGCGCAGATGTATACGATGGGAACATTGTTGCGCCACGGTTCAAATGCCCAAAAACAAACCTACTTACCACAGATAGCAACTGGTGATTTACGTTTGCAGGCTTTCGCTGTGACCGAACCAACCAGTGGTACAGATACTGGTGCATTACGGACAACAGCAAAGCGTGATGGTGATGATTTTGTGGTGAATGGCCAGAAAATCTGGATTTCACGCAGCCAGCATTCTGATCTGATGATCCTGCTTTGTCGCACAACGCCGCTGGATCAAGTTGCCAAGAAAACCCAAGGGCTTTCGGTTTTGTTAGTTGATATGCGTGAAGCGGATGAAAAGTCATTAAGCATCCACCCTATCCGTACGATGATGAACCACGCCACTACAGAGGTGTTTTTCGATAATTTGCGGGTGCCTGCAAAAAACCTGATTGGGCAAGAGGGCAAAGGTTTTGGATATATTTTATCAGGGATGAATGCAGAACGGATATTGATTGCGTCTGAATGTATAGGGGACGCGAAATGGTTCATCAACCGAGCTTGCGATTATGGGCGTGAACGCAAAATTTTTGGGCGGCCTATTGCACAAAATCAAGGTGTGCAGTTCCCTATTGCACAGGCCTATGCCAAAATGCGCGCAGCCGAACTGATGTTGCATGAAGCGATCAAGTTATATGAAGCAGGGCAAAACCCCGGCGAAGAGGCTAATCTGGCAAAAATGCTGGCCGCAGATGCATCATGGGCGGCAGCAGAGATGTGTGTGCAAACTCACGGTGGTTTCGGGTTTGCGGAAGAATACGACATTGAACGCAAGTTCCGCGAAACACGACTTTATCAGGTTGCCCCGATTTCAACAAACCTGATCTTATCTTACTTGTCTGAACATGTTTTGGATTTACCCCGATCCTATTAAGTCCACGCTGTTGCTGTCATCGTCACGCCAGTATCATCGCGACCACACCAACATTCGATTGATCGGTCTGCCATCTTTTGAACGCCTGTTGCAAAGGGGGCTGTGTTATCAAGGGTTGCTAGGCCACGGTATGTGATACGTTTTATGGGTTTGTCCGAGACTTTTTCAGCAAGGGTTGCCATTAATATTGCTTGCATCGGCCCGTGTACGACTAGCCCACCGTAGCCTTCTGTTTTTGTGGCATAAGGATGATCGTAATGTATCCGGTGCCCATTAAAGGTCATCGCTGAAAACCGAAACAGAAGCGTTGGGGTGGGGTTTGTCCAAATCAAGGTGTCGGCTGTTGGCAAAGTTAGTTTTTTAGGCGCCGTCTTTTTGGCCTTCGGGACGGGATTGCGATAAACGATGTCTTGGTGTTCGGTGATGCGCAAATCGTCACCTACCAGATATTCGTGGCGTACGGTGACAAAGCAAAGCGGGCCTGATTTACCTGATTTTTGCGTGATTTCAGTGATGGTTGACTGTCTGGTCACAACGTCATTCACCCACAAAGGTGCATGAAATTGCAATGTTCCCCCCGCCCACATGCGTAAATCATATGGCACAGGCGGTAAAAACCCACCCTTGGCAGGATGTCCGTCAAGCCCCAACAAATCAAGATCAACGGCTGGGGGAGCGATACACCATTGGGTGCCAATTGGGGTTTGGCCCTCTACGCGTTTTGCAATTGTCAGGGTAGATAAGACACGGTCAGCAAGGGCTTGTGTAATGACATCTGATGCGGTTTCTTGGCGGCCGATCCACGATCTTAGATGTTCAGTATCGAGAGTGTTCATACATATCCTGCTGACATTATTAATAGTGTAAGAGTATACGTTTGTGCCCACCTTAACAATAGCTGTTGGCCTGAGTTTAATTGTTGTGTTTGTTGAAGTTAGAAAAGTACGGTACCTAAAAGCATCACAATGCTAAATCCAATCCATACAAGGTTTATTTTTGCGACTGCGCGCCGAATATCATCTGGATCTATTTGATGGCGCGCATGGGCATTGACATAAGGGTCATCGGTTTTGCGGCCACTATAAAACCGCGGGCCAGCAAGTGCGATCCCCAGAACCGAGGCCATAGCCGCTTCCGGCCAGCCTGCGTTCGGGCTGCGATGCAAGGGCGCGTCATCAAGGACGGTATCCATATGATCGCCGGGTCGAGAGGTTAAGCAAATCATCAGGCTGGTCAGGCGGGCAGGAACCCAGTTCAGGATGTCATCCAACTTGGCGGCGGCATACCCGAAATCATTGTGTTTTTCAGTTTGATAGCCGATCATCGAGTCTGCTGTATTAATCACTTTGTAGATAATAATACCCGGCAAACCGAAGAAAAGATACCATATAGCAGGCGCTATAACCCCGTCAGAAAAATTTTCAGCGGCACTTTCAATTGCAGCGCGTGCCACATCACTGGGCTGCATATGGTCGGTTGTGCGCCCAACAATCTTCGCAACCTCTTGTCGCCCTGACTTCAAATCTTTGGCAAGCGCAATCGCTACGTTCATCACATGTTGGATCAGGCTTTTATGGGCCAGAAGGATCGCTACAATAATGACTTCCAGCAGGCCGTAATCTGGTAGAGCAGATATCACCCAGCCCATGATGCCAGAGGCAATGACAAGTACACTGACAGCCACAAAGCCTTTAAGTTTTTGCAAAGGGCCATTATTCAAGGTCTCGTCAAGCCATTTAATACAATCACCAACGATCTGGATCGGGTGCGGGATACGTGACCACAACCATTTTGGCTCACCCAATGCCGCGTCCAGTATAATGGCTAGTAAAAGGATTTCGATATGGTTCATCCAAAACGCCCTAAAGCATCGTTAAGCTGCAAAAGTTCTATATTATTAGCAGGCAAACCCAGTCTGATCCATTTTGACGAATAAGGAAAGATACGCGTTAGGATATGGTTCTTGCAAAGATGTATATGTAAATCCTTGGCAGAAGGGGTTTGGGCCAATTGAAACAGATCAGTGCCGCCTATTGGGGTCAGGCCATTTTGGCTTAAAACATCGCGCAGCTGTTTTGTCATAACCGCAAGGTTCTGGCGTGTATCACCCACCCAAACTTGATCCGACAGTGCTTTTTGACCAATAAACTGGGCAGGTCCGGATATATTCCAAGGCCCCAGTTGTTGGTTAATTTTTTGTGCCAACTCAGGTGTCGTAATGGCGAACCCTAGGCGCAAACCCGCAAGGCCCCAGAATTTTCCAGTGCCCTTCAGGATGATGTAATTGGATTTTTCAGCAAGATCGACCATCGATTTTTCAGGGCAGATATCACAAAAACTTTCATCAATGATGGTCAGTTGATCATGCTGCCTTGCAATCTCGGCGCGGCTGAATATACGCCCGTCAGGGTTATTTGGATGAACCCGTACCTGAACCGGGGCCTGGTTTTGCAATAACCAGCCTTGTCCGGTGAAGGCCCCGGCAAATTCGTTGTAGGTCGGATTTAATATGCTGACTTGTGATTTTGTTGTTAACGTTGGCAGCATGGCAATGAGTGCAGACACGCCAGAGGCCGGCACGATACTAGCCCCATCTGGAACATTCCAGAATTTGCGTGCGGCTTGCAACAACGCCTCTTGTGATTTTTCATCAGGTAAGACATGCCAATAATGCGGCGGGATATCCGGGATCGGATAGGGGTTGGGATTGATGCCGGTCGACAGATCAACCCATATGTTACGTACGCCGCCATACTGGTTGATCGCTGCATCCAACCCGCCGCCATGATCCCGTTTTTTGGTCATGGATCGGTGCTGTCTAACACCGGAATGCGGGTTATGAAATGGCCTTTGACGGCTTGTGGCCACTGTTTGAACGGCACTTGCCCCATCGCACTTTCATCATGCAATGTGGCATATTCCACAATACCGTCCGCGGCATCTGCGCTGGGTTCAAAGCGGCCTAAAACATAAGTCAGTTTACCATTTGCCTGTAAGGCTACATTGCACCCGCCCTGACAGCCCATTAGGCAAGAATGCCGGCGCACAGTTACGTTGGGATTGCCCTTTGAGGCGACCTCTATTAACGCGGCAAGTTTCGCGCCGTCTTTTTCAATACTATTGTCTGTAGGTTTATCTGTGCCTTCGGTTCTGCATGTATCGCAAACTGTAATGACCGTTGTCATTTTATGATCCTTATTTGATTTCGACTGTTACAACAGAAGATACCTGACAAGTACAATCAGAAACGACCTATTGGTGAAAATTAACGATTTGTTAATTCATTTTGATGAAAAGTTAAGAACAGGCAATAAAAATAATATTAAAATTATAGCAGTGAGGTAATAGAATGCAGACGCGGGTTCTAATTGTTGAAGCTGAGGAAAGTTTGGGAAAGCTTTGGCAGAAGTTTTTGCAACGCCAAGATTTTGACGTGGCATTGGTCACAAACCAGCCTGAAGCAATTGACAAGTTGCAGTTTGGGCATTGGGATGCCTTGGTGATTGATTTAATGCTACCCGACTCAAGTGCTTTGGCAATTTCAGATTTCGCCAGTTACAAAAATCTGGACATTTCAATCATCGCTGTATCTGCCAGTAGTTTCTTTTCTGACGGTTCAATTTTTGAACTGTTACCGAATGCCCGTGGATTTATGAACCAGCCGATAGAGCCGGATGATTTGGCCGCCGTTGTCGATCATTGTACCCGCCGGCCTAATTCTGCTGGTGGGGCTCTGCCCAGTTAATTACCGGATTGGTTGGAATGATTATGTTGGGATTTATAGTGTCGTGGCTATAGTGGTAATGCCGCACGATATGATCAAAATTCACTGTGTCAGCAACGCCATCCCATTGAAATAATTCGTGTGTGTAAGCCCATAAGTTAGGGAAATCCACAAGCCGGTTACGGTTGCATTTAAAATGTGAAACGTAAACGCTGTCAAAACGTATAAGGGTTGTGAACAGGCGCCAGTCGGCTTCGGTTATTTAAGTGCCTGTCAGGTCGTTAAAGGCGGTGTGAACATGCGGATGATTTCAGACGACTCGTTAGATACGATCATGCCCGTTTTTACCCCATAAAATCGGCACCGTAACGCGCCCCGCCATATCAGGCTTGGCGCGCAGATATATATCACGTGCAAAGGTTGTGTTAAACAAGCTGTCACCTTGCGCCGCACCATCTTTTTCAAACGTCCAACCATCAGCAATCATATCAGGGTGCACAAAATCAACGCTGATATGATCTTCTAATTGTTTGAGCTTGCGAAAGATAAGCGTACGGTGCGCCCAAGGACAAGCAGCAGAAACATAAAGATGATAACGCCCGCTTTCAGCCTTATAATCAGTGTTGCCACCCGCCGTAATCCAGTTGCGGAATGCGGCCGCTGAGCGTATAAATTTGCCGTCTGAATTTTTGGTGTCGTACCATTCATCTGATTATTCTCCGTCTATTAACTGACCCATCGCGATCTCTCTTTTATATTTGAATAGATGGTTTAAGGTCGCGATGCATCTGTCATTAGGGCATCACTGCGCTGGTAATTTTGCAACAATCAAATGTCGCTTGTGTATTGCAATCAGACGGGATTTGGATTGCAAGTTTTGGGCCTTGCAGATATAGTCATGATTGACGAAGCCCTATGGGCCGGAAAGGAGCGTTTTTGCGCGTTGACCCAAGTAGGGGATGCAAGAAAACATCGTCGGGAAAATACACCCCCTTTCTGTTTGTATGGATAAGGAGCAGTGTATGACACATACAGATGAAAAAATTGGCGTAATGATTTGCGGGCATGGTTCACGCAGTGAAGATGCGGTGCGGGAATTTTCGGTTCTGGCCGAAAGATTACCTGCATATCTGCCACCTGAATGGCCAGTGGAATACGGCTATCTTGAGTTTGCCAACCCTGTGATCCGTGTGGGTCTTGATAAGTTGCGCGATCAGGGTTGTACTAAAATTCTAGCAGTTCCCGGCATGTTGTTTGCCGCGATGCATTCCAAGAATGATATCCCCACCGTGCTGAATAAATATGCAGCCGAAAATAACATCGAAGTGCTTTATGGCCGTGAGTTGGGTGTTGATCCTAAAATGATCGCGGCTGCCGGTGCGCGCATTCAAGAAGCAGTTGATAAGGCCAATGCACAGCAGGGCGAAGTTTCAAAAGAAGAAACCGCCCTTGTTGTAATCGGGCGCGGGGCCTCTGACCCGGATGCCAATGCAAATGTCTCAAAAATTGCCCGCATGTTGTGGGAAGGCTTTGGATTTGGCTGGTGCGAAGTGGGTTATTCCGGCGTGACCTTCCCGCTGGTTGAGCCTTGTTTGGATCATGTAGCCAAACTGGGTTATAAACGCGTTATCGTTTTTCCTTATTTCTTGTTTTCGGGCATTCTGATTGATCGGATCTATGGCTTTACGGATAAATGCGCGGATAAATATACCGGCATTGAATTTGTCAAAGCCGCTTATCTGAATGACCATGATAAAGTGATCGAAACTTTTGCTGAACGGATTACAGAACAGGTTGGCGAAACCCCACCCGATAATTGTGCCGTTTGTAAGTACCGCACCCAAATTCTGGGTTTTGAGCATGAGGTTGGCGCGCCACAAGAAAGCCACCACCACCATGTAGAGGGTCAAGGTGCCGAAGCGCCTGGTTCAAACGTAGAAGATTGTGAACGCTGTGATACTTATTGCACGGGTGAATGTCGCTTGTACTTGGAGGATCACCACCATCATGATCACGGCCATAGTCACGAACATGATCATGCGAATGGGCACGACCATCACCACGATCATGCCCATGCTGAATATCCGCATGCAAAACACCCGCACGGGCCTGAAAGTACCCGCAAAAAGTGACCAAACATCCCCCTCATATACCGTCGTTGAAATATGAACGTGTGCCTAATGCGATCTATAAAAAAAGCTTTGCGACTGTGGCGCGCGAAGCGAATTTGGATCGATTTCCGCAAGATTTGCAAGCGGTGGTTACCCGTCTGATCCATGCTTGTGGTATGGTGGAAATTGCGGATCGTATCAGTTTTTCTGCGGATGCGGGGCAAGCTGGGCGCGAAGCATTACAAGCCGGCGCGCCGATCTTGTGTGATTGTGAAATGGTGGGAGCAGGGATCATTCGCCGTTATTTACCTGAAGATAATCAGGTGATCGTCACCTTGAATGATCCTTGTGTCCCTGACTTGGCCAAAGAGATCAGCAATACACGTTCGGCCGCTGCGGTTGGTCTGTGGAAAGATCATCTGGACGGCGCGGTTGTGGCCATCGGTAATGCGCCCACAGCCTTGTTTCACTTGTTAGAGTTGCTGGATGCAGGCTATCCTAAACCCGCCTGTATCTTGGGTTTTCCGGTTGGCTTTGTCGGGGCCGCCGAAAGCAAAGCAGAGCTGGCAAATAATCCGCGCGATTGTAATTTTGTCACTTTACGGGGCCGCAAAGGCGGCTCGGCAATGGCTTCTGCTGCGGTCAACGCACTGGCTGCTGGTTTGATCGAGGTGCGCCAATGACGGCTTGGTTGCATATCATTGGTATTGGTGAAGAAGGGTTGGATGGGCTGACAGCTGCAGCACGATCAGCGATTGAGGATGCAAAGTATATTATTGGCGGCAAACGCCATCATGCTTTAATAGGCTCGTGCTCGGCAACGTGCATAAATTGGCCTTCACCCTTTAACGCATTGTTGTCAAAGCTACAGGATTTGCGCGGTGAAAACGTTGTTGTTCTGGCCACAGGCGATCCTTTGTGGTTTTCAGTTGGCAACAAAATTGTCACAACTTTTGAACCGCATGAATTGATCTTTTATCCTCATATTTCGGCTTTTCAATTGGCAGCTTCAAAACTGGGATGGGCACTGCAAGACACAGGGTGCCTTAGTGTGCATGGTCGCCCGATTGCGCGGATTAAACCGCATGTGCAAAACGCGCGGAAACTGTTGTTATTGACCAGTAATGGCAAAGCTGTTGCTGATATTGCCGTGATGTTAACTGAGCTGGGTTTTGGCCCAAGCAAACTGACAGCCCTTGCCAATTTGGGCAGTGCTGATGAAACGCGATTTGACGGTTTGGCGCAGGACTGGGTGCATGAGGTGCCTGACCTAAACACGCTTGCGATTGAGTGTGCCGCGTCCCCAAATACGCAGGTTCTGCCGGTAAGTTGCGGTCTGCCTGATGACGCGTTTGAGCATGACGGCACGATGACCAAACAAGATGTACGCGCAGTGACTTTGGCTAGGCTTGGGCCAATGCCCCATGCGCTTTTGTGGGATGTTGGCTGTGGCTGTGGCTCTGTTGCTGTTGAATGGATGCGCGCAGCACAAGGTGCGCGCGCTATCGGAATAGAGGCCCGTGATGACCGGCGCGTAATGGCCGCGGCGAACGCAGATAACCTAGGGGGGTTTGATCTGAAGCTTGTTGCAGGATCAGCGCCCGTTGCTTTGAGCGGTTTAGAAGCTCCGGATGCGATTTTTATCGGTGGCGGGCTAAGTGCAGAGGTTTTTGAGCTGTGCTTTGCCGCCCTTAAACCCATGGGACGATTGGTTTGCAATGCAGTGACTTTAAGTTCTGAACAGGTGCTTTTGGAAAAATATAGGTTGCAGGGCGGCACTTTGACTAAGCTGCAATTTTCCCATGCAGCCGCAATAGGTGGCAAAACCGGCTGGAAACCTGCGATGCCTGTCACGCAATACTCTGTGGTGAAAAAATGAACGGAAAACTTTATGGTATCGGTTTGGGGCCGGGCGACCCTGAACTGATGACTTTGAAAGCAGCGCGGTTGATCGGCAATGCTTCTTGCATCGCATATCCGATGCTGGAAACTGGTGCCAGTTTTGCACGTTCCATCGCGCAAGATCATATCAGTAAAGATGTGCGCGAGATTGCCATTGAAATCCCGATGTCAGTGGCGCGTAAACCCGCGCAAGACGCTTATGACCAAGGGGCGAGTGAAATTCGCACCGTGTTGGAAACCGGCCAAGATGTGGTGGTTCTATGCGAAGGTGATCCGTTTTTTTATGGCTCTTTTATGTATCTTTTTTCACGCTTATCAGAAGATTTCGATGTTGAGATCGTGCCCGGCGTCAATTCAGTTTCTGCATGTGCATCGGTGGTTGAACGCCCACTTGTGGCCCGCAGCGAAGTGCTGACTATTGTACCTGCAACGTTGCCTGTAGATGACTTGTCATCAAAAATTGCTAATGCTGAAGCCATTGCAGTGATGAAGGTCGGGCGCCACTTAGATAAAGTGAAAAGCATTCTAACTGCACAAAACCTGATGGGTTTTGCCTATTATGTTGAACGCGCGACCCTGCCCAATCAAAAAACAATGCCACTGGCCGATGCGCCTGACATTGCCCCTTATTTTTCAATGATCCTCGTTTCAAAAGGAAATGACCCTTGGCTGTAAAACCTGTTGTAATTTGCCTGTCGCAATCCGGTGCGGCAACCGCTGATAAAATCGCGCACTCTTTTGGCTATAAAGTGCATGGTCGCCACGGCCGCGTGGATCAGGCGGATGCGTTTTTTGATAATGCGTTGGATCATATCCGTGATTTGTTTGCGGCTAAAACCCCTGTGATCGGCGTTTGTGCTTCGGGTATATTGATCCGTGCAGTAGCACCTTTACTGAACGATAAAGCCGCCGAACCGCCGGTTGTCAGCGTCGCGGATGATGGCACGACTGTGGTGCCTTTGTTAGGGGGCCATCGCGGGGCTAATCGTTTGGCCAAAAAGCTGGCCGATCTGTTGTCAGGCCATGCAGCGATTACCACTGCGGGTGATGTAGCACTGGGCGTGGCTTTGGATGAACCACCCTTGGGTTGGCATTTGGCAAACCCTGAGAATGCTAAAGGTGTTATGGCTGGCCTGCTTTCAGGTGGGACCACTAAAATTGCAGGCAAAGATATCTGGGATCTAGAGAATGATCTTAATGGCACTGTGACGCTTATAACCACGGAAGAAGCCGTGACTGGGGATGATGCAACCCTTGTTTACCACCCACAGAAAATCACCCTTGGTGTAGGTTGTGCACGCAACTGCGATCCGCAGGAATTGTGGGAACTGGTGCAGAAAACTTTTAAAGATAATAATATAGCACTTGGCTGTGTTGCCGCTATCGGTTCGCTTGATCTGAAGGCTGATGAATTGGCAATGAACATGCTTGCAAGCCGTCTTGGCGTGCCGTTTCGGGTGTTCACAGCACAAGAATTAGAAAGCTATGCAAGCCAACTGGCCACCCCATCTGATGTGGTTTTTGCCGAAGTTGGATGTCACGGCGTATCTGAAGCCGCGGCGTTGGCTTTGGCGGATAAAAATGCGACACTGAAGATTACAAAACAAAAAACCAAAAACGCCACTTGCGCACTGGCAATATCTGCTGAGCCGGTCACTGCCTTCAAAGGCCGTGCACGCGGTAAGCTTTCAATTGTTGGTATCGGCCCGGGGCAGGCCTCTTGGCGTACACCTGAAGCCAGTCAATTGGTGGCAGAAGCGCAGGAACTGGTGGGATATGGCCTTTATATTGATCTGCTCGGGCCGCTTGCCATTGGCAAAGAACGTTCCGATTTTCACTTAGGTGCTGAAGAAGACCGGTGCCGTTACGCATTAGAACAAGCCGCCAAAGGCAAAAACGTTGCCCTGATATGCTCAGGTGATGCAGGTATTTACGCCATGGGTGCTTTGGTGTTTGAACTGATGGACCGCAGTGTAGATGAATTGGGCGTCAGTGATGCTGCCCACCGCGTTGAAGTGAAATGCACCCCTGGCGTTAGCGCATTGCAAGGGGCAGCTGCGCGCGCTGGTGCGCCATTGGGTCACGATTTTTGTGCGATATCCCTGTCTGATTTGCTGACCCACCGCAAAGATATTATCAAGCGCCTGAATGCTGCTGCTGTTGGTGACTTTGTTATCGCGTTTTATAATCCGGTTTCAAAACGCCGCCGCACCTTGCTGGCTGAGGCTCGCGATATTTTATTGCAACACCGCCCCAAAGATACACCTGTTATGCTGGGGCGTTCTTTGGGTCGCGATGATGAAAGCATTCGCTATGTCAAACTTGCTGATCTGCAAGTTGATGATGTGGATATGATGACTGTGGTTCTGGTTGGTTCATCCAATTCAAAACTTGCTACATTAGGCGAAGGCCCGCGCATGTATACCCCGCGCGGCTATGCCCGTAAAATTGATGGAGATTTGTCATGAAAGTTTATTTTATCGGTGCCGGCCCCGGCGACCCTGACCTGATCACAGTTAAAGGCAAAGCCTTGATTGAACGCTGCAAAGTTTGCTTATATGCAGGTTCACTTGTCCCTGAAGCGGTGGTGGCGTTTGCCCCCAAAGGCGCCCTTGTCAAAGACACTGCTGTGATGACATTGGATGATACCCATGCCGCAATTCTGGCCGCCCATAAACGCGGTGAAGATGTCGCTCGTGTGCATTCAGGTGATCCGTCTTTATACGGTGCCATTGCCGAACAGATCCGCCGTTTGAATGCGGCAGGTGTGGATTATGAGATTATCCCCGGCGTTTCAGCCTACGCTGCAATGGCTGCTACTATTGGCCAGGAATTGACCATTCCCGAAGTGGCGCAATCCATTGTGCTGACCCGCATGTCGATGCAATCGACGTCGATGCCCGCAGGCGAAACACTGGACAATTTTGGCCGCACTGGTGCCACGCTGGCCATCCATCTGGCAATCCGCAATATGCGCGAGATTGAACGCCAGCTGATCCCGCATTACGGCGAAGATTGCCCTGTGGTTGTGGGATATCGCGTAGGCTGGCCCGACCAGATGATCATTCGTGGAACGCTTTCTGACATCCGCAAAAAAGTGCGCAAAGAAAAGATCACCCGCACTGCGTTGATCTTGGTCGGCCCGGCATTGGCCGCGTCAATAGATTTCAAGGACTCAGCCTTATACGACCCTAAAATGCCCCATGTCTTACGCCCTGTAACAGGTGTGGATTTGGTCGAGGATCATAATACTTGAAGGAGTGTATTTGAGAATGATGAACAACGATGGCTTCCTCAAGCCGGGTGATGATGCTGCGATGCTTGCAATAAGCCCCAAGCTAACACTCCAACTCGTATGCTCCTATGCCATACGCATGGTGCACGTATTGTGTACGCCGATCATACATCGTTTTTCGTGTTAACTTTTGCGCTATATCGAATCACAAGATTCGAAGAACCTGCGGAAACGATATTATATTTGAAATATTATTCGATTTAAGTGTGGATTATTAGAAGATAAAAGCATCATATTGTTAAAAAGTGGTGATTTAGGTATTTTTACTCCATTAAACTAGATATATATCTTCAAAATCCAGATATCCGAGGGTACTCATGATCGAAACTCCATACTTGTTATTCTTGGGCGATGCGCCCGATATGTTGGCTACGAAAGTGGCTATTGGCATCAAAGACTGGCGCCCTGACGCTTCGGTTGGGCAATTCCGTATGGACGGCTGTAAGGCTGATCTGGGCTTGCAAGATATGACCATTGATCAGGCGATTGAAGCAGGCGCCAAGACGCTTGTAATCGGTGTGGCCAACCGCGGCGGGCTAATCTCTGCCAGCTGGAAAGCGGTGTTATTGGAAGCTTTGGAAAAGGGTATGGATATTGCATCTGGCCTGCATAATCTATTGAAAGATGAAGCAGATTTAGCCGCAGCTGCAATGATGCATGGGCGCACTTTGTTTGATGTGCGCGTGCCATTGGTTGAGTTCCCAATTGCTAATGGTAAGAAACGCACAGGCAAACGCTGCCTGCCCGTTGGTACGGATTGTTCGGTTGGCAAAATGTACACTGGTCTTGCGATGGAAAAAGAAATGCATGCGCGTGATATGAATGCCACCTTCCGGCCAACTGGCCAAACTGGTATTTTGATCACAGGCGGCGGTATTCCGCTAGATGCAGTTGTCGCTGATTTCATGGCTGGTTCTGTGGAATTTCTGACCCCTGACAATGACGCGGATCACTGGGACTTAATTGAAGGCCAAGGATCATTATTCCACGTCTCTTATTCAGGTGTTACGATGGCCCTAATTCATGGCGGACAACCCGATGCATTAGTCCTGTGTCATGAGCCTACACGGGCACATATGCGCGGATTGCCAGACTATCAGCAACCAAGTTTGCAAGAGCTGCAAGACGTGGCACTGACACTGGCTCGTGTTGCAAACCCGGATTGTAAAGTGATCGGAATTTCTGTGAACACCCAACATTTATCCGAAGCCGAAGCTAACCAGTATCTGGCAAAGGTAGAGGCTGAGATGGGTTTGCCAACGGTTGACCCGTTCCGTCAAGGGGCAGGGCGCTTGGTTGATGCACTGGCTGCGTGTTAGGTCACTTTTATGAGTAATATTGAGATTTCAATTCAGCGCGATATTTTCAAACTGGCGCAAGTCTTTACCATTGCGCGTGGTTCGCGCACACAGGCAGATGTTTTAACCGTTGTTTTGCATCAGGCTGGGTGTGCAGGGCGGGGCGAGTGTGTACCTTACGCGCGTTACGGCGAGACGATGGACAGTGTCGAAGCGCAAGTGAACTCACTGCCGCGGGTGTTTGACCGTACCAGTTTGTTAGAGTTATTGCCTGCGGGGGCTGCCCGTAATGCAGTGGATTGTGCTCTTTGGGATTTAGAGGCCAAACAGGCGGGTAAACCTGTCTGGGAGCTTGCTGGATTATCTGAACCAAAACCGGAGATCACTGCTTATACCCTCTCTTTGGACACGCCTGAAAAGATGCAATCGCAAGCCGCAGAACATGCGTTTCGCCCGTTGTTGAAAACCAAACTTGGCGGTGGCGATGAAGATATTGCGCGGATCAAAGCTGTACGTGCAGGCGCGCCTGAAGCAAAGATCATCGTTGACGCGAATGAAGGTTGGACGCCCGAATTATACGCAAAGCTTGCCCCGGTTCTGGTTGAGTTAGGTGTGGCGATGGTCGAGCAGCCTTTTCCTGCGGATGCCGATGATGCCTTGCTGGAACTGGAACGGGTGTTGCCGGTTTGCGCGGATGAGAGTTGTCATGACAGTGCCAGTTTGGCTGGGTTGAAAGGCAAGTATGATATGGTCAATATCAAACTGGATAAAACCGGTGGTCTGACTGAAGCTTTTGCCTTGAAACAAGCTGCAATTGCGCAAGGTTATCAGGTGATGGTTGGCTGTATGGTTGGATCTTCCCTGGCAATGGCCCCTGCGATTTTAGTGGCACAAGATGTAGAGCTGGTTGATCTTGACGGCCCGTTATTATTGGGCGAAGACCGTGACAGCCCACTTCAATTTGATGCGCAAGGCGTGCATCCATCAACACCGAACCTTTGGGGATAATAAGATGAACAGAACTGTATTTGTAAACGGAGAATATCTGCCAGAAGATCAGGCCACAGTCTCTATTTTTGACCGTGGCTTTTTGATGGCTGATGCGGTTTACGAAGTCGTATCGGTTCTTGACGGTAAACTGTTGGAGTTTTCTGGCCACCTGAAACGGTTGGAACGCTCGTTAAGCGAGTTGGATATGGACAAGCCTAAGGATTTCAACAATCTGCTGGATATTCATCGTGAATTGGTTGCGCGTAATAACGTACAAGAAGGTGGTATTTATTTGCAGATTAGTCGCGGGGTTGCGGACCGTGATTTTATTTACCCTAAAGATGCTGAACCCACTTTGGTGATGTTCTCGCAAGAACGCCCAATCATAGAAGCGCCGGCCGCCAAGAACGGTATGAAGGTTATTTCGGTTGAAGATCAGCGCTGGGGGCGTCGCGATATTAAAACCGTACAGTTGTTGTATCCGTCCATGGCCAAGATGATGGCAAAAACAGCGGGTGTAGATGATGCTTGGTTGGTTGAAGATGGCTTCGTTACTGAAGGCACTTCAAATAACGCGTATATTATCAAAGACGGTAAAATCATCACGCGATCCTTATCACATGATATTTTGCATGGTATTACGCGGGCTTCTATCCTGCGTTATGCGGCTGAAGCACAAATGGTTGTGGAAGAGCGCAATTTCACCATTTCAGAAGCGCAAGACGCGGATGAGGCGTTTATAAGCTCGGCTTCTGCTTTTGTCACGCCTGTAGTGGAAATTGACGGTGCCAAACTGGGGGATGGCACGCCTGGGCTTGTGGTTAAGCGTCTGCGCGAAATTTACATTGAGGAAAGCCGCAAATCTGCGATTTAGCCTGCAGTAAGTGCTTGTCCGTGCGAATGCGACATTTATTGAGGGTTCGCGAGCTTTTGATTTAACACATATCTTTGCGCCGCCGCACTTTGCGGCGGACACACGCGAAATTCTACAAGAACTGGGTGTTGATGATCCGCAACTGGTTGACTTAGATAAGCGTGGAATTATCGCACTTTAATTGTGAACTTTGGCGTGTGAAATAACATAGGCTGCTTTTTGCTCTGCGGTGGCTTCGGTCTGGTATTTGTCTCTCCATTCCGTATATGGCATGCCGTAAAACGCTTCGCGTGCCGCGCCTTTGTCCATTTCAATGCCTTTTTCATTTGCCGCTTCTTGATACCAACGGCTTAAGCAGTTACGGCAAAATCCGGCTAAGTTCATCATGTCTATGTTCTGCGCGTCTGTGCGTTCTGCCAAATGATCGCGCAAGCGGCGAAAAGCGGCGGCTTCAAGTTCTATTTCGGTTTTTTTGTCCATATCAGGCCTCATTATCTTGGGCGATTTTGATTGCGCTGGTGAAAACCGGCGCCAGTTTATCTGCCCATTTGTGTTGATCTTCGGTTGTCTCTATCAAATCATTTCTGATTTCAATCAAAGCATGGATGCGACCGTGCTGCAATGCATGGGTGTCCATAGTGTCACCTTTTAGGTGACCACTATAGGGCTGGTTGTCGCCGATGTTTAGTTCTGGGTCTGAGTGCAGCTCTGATAGCAATGGTTTGGATAGGCGTTTATCATGCGAATATAAAACGCCTACATGCCAAGGTCGTCCGGCATAGCCGTTCAATTGTTTTGTGAACGTATGTAGTGACAGAATGATTGGGTTCTCGCGCTGGGCTAAAATCGATCCCAAGGCCTTATGATAGGGGCGGTAACATTTTTCCAACCGCTTGTTTGTGTCCGCTTCAGAAATGTTGCGGTTGGCAGGGATAATAGAGCCATCATATAGCTGCATGACAAGTGTAGGGTCATCCTCGCCACGATTGGGATCAATGACAAGGCGTGAAAAATTAGAATAGATAAATGGTGCATCCATAAGTTCGGCAAGACGTTTGGAAACTCCTAAAGCCCCAACATCATAAGCAATATGGCGTGAAATATCCGCCGGACTAATACCAAGGTCACCATGGTTTACAAAGTCTGGAACCGTGTTGGCAGCGTGGTCGCAAATTATCACCACCTGTGATGGCCTGTCTTGGCCTTCAATTTGATACGGAACGTAGTTGGGCATGAAGGAATAATCCTGTTTGTCTTATGATTGTAATAAATATCGGTTATCGCCCTTTGTGATTGCTGGCAATATCTGTCTGTAATGTATAAGACAGATATAAATATACGGAGAAAAGATTTGCGACGCGAAAGAAGTTTAAAGATTGTAGCCACACTTGGCCCTGCATCAAGCACCTATGATACCATTCAGGCTTTATTCGAGGCCGGTGCGGATGTGTTTCGTTTAAACATGAGCCACGGCAGCCACGAAGATATTCGCATCAAACATCAAATTATCCGTGACATTGAACGTGATTTGGGGCGCCCCATTGGTATTTTAGCTGATCTGCAAGGGCCAAAGCTGCGCTGTGGTATCTTTGCAAACGATACCGAGGAATTGGCTGAGGGTCAGGATTTTCGTTTTGATTTAGATGAGACCCCCGGGGATGCAACCCGTGTGAACTTACCGCATGAAGAAATTTTTGCGGCATTAGAACCGGACACAACTTTATTGGTAAACGACGGTAAAATCTGCCTGAAGGTTAATGAGTGCGGTATCGATTTTGCCAACTGTACTGTTCAAGTGGGTGGTGAAATATCCAACCGTAAGGGTGTCAATGTGCCTGATGTGGTTTTGCCTGTGGCAGCCTTATCTAAAAAAGATAAAACCGATCTGGAATTTGCCTGTGGGTTGGGAGTTGACTGGTTGGCGCTTTCCTTTGTTCAACGTCCTGAAGATGTGCTTGAAGCGCGTAATTTGGCTGATGGCCGGGCTTTTATCATCTCGAAGATTGAAAAACCTACGGCTGTGGAAAATTTTGACAGCATTCTTGATGTGTCTGACGGTATCATGGTGGCGCGCGGCGATCTGGGCGTTGAGTTGCCGGTTTATGCGGTGCCACCGATCCAGAAACGCCTGATCCGGGCTTGCCGGGCCGTCGGCAAGCCAGTGATTGTTGCCACTCAAATGATGGAAAGTATGATCGAAAGCCCTGTGCCGACACGTGCTGAAGTTTCCGATGTTGCAACTGCGATCTATGAAGGTGCTGATGCGGTTATGTTATCTGCGGAGTCTGCAATGGGTGATTATGCAGTCGAAGCAGTCAGCACGATGAATAATGTTGCTGTGGAAGTCGAAAGCGATGCGAATTACCTGAAGGTAATTGCAGCATCGCGCACACGTTCCAGCACGACCATTCCAGAAGCCATAACACTTGCGGCACGCGAAATTGCTGAAACCACAGATATCAAAGCGATTTGTTGCTTTACTGAGTCTGGATCAACGGCTGTACTGGTGTCGCGCGAAAAAGCTATGGTACCGATTATCGCTTTGACCCCTAATGTGGGTACTGCACGGCGTTTGGCGCTGGTATGGGGATTGCATACAGTTGTGACCAGTGAAGTGTCACGCTTTAAGCTGGCTGTTGTGAGTGCTGCACGTGCTGCGCGCAGATACGGGTTCGCGGCAGAAGATGATAAAATAGTTGTGATCGCGGGGGTTCCGTTCAACACTGCAGGTTCAACCAATATTCTGCGGGTGGCCCCAGTGGATGAAAAAATGATTTTTGCCAGCGAAACAGAATAATACTAAGAGGTGTATTTTGAAGCCATATGACATTTATTTCGTACTGGGCGTATTCATGCCCCTTATCGGCTTGATCGGATATTTTACTGCCCGTGCTGAAAAAACGGTTATTTGGTTTCCATCTTTGCTTATTGCCTTTGGTTTGTTGTCGCTGGCTTATACTTGGATGCAGATGGATGACGATTTAACCTTTACCGGCTTTGGCGATAGTGTATTTCGTATTTTAGCAGCTATCTTCTAATTCAATAGAATCTCTTGCATTTCCCTATCAAGCAGCATATAGCAGCCGAATTGTTGGCGCGACCGGCCTGAAGGCATGCCGAGTTTGCGCGTTAAACCAACCTTAAATCAAGGAGATGGAAATGCCCAAGATGAAGACCAAATCAGGCGCTAAAAAGCGCTTTAAAGTGACTGCTTCTGGCAAAGTCAAAGCAGCTCAAGCCGGTAAACGCCACGGCATGATCAAACGTTCACGAAAATTCATCCGTAACGCGCGCGGCACGACTGTGCTATGTGCCGCAGATGCAAGAATCGTGAAAAAATACATGCCGTACGCGCGCTAGGAGATCTGAGATATGTCAAGAGTTAAATCCGGTAAAGTCACCCACGCCCGTCACAAAAAGGTCATTAAAGCGGCCAAAGGTTATTATGGCGCTCGCTCTAATTTGTTCCGTACAGCAACTCAAGCGGTTGATAAAGCGAATCAATACGCAACACGCGACCGTAAAAACCGTAAGCGGAATTTCCGCGCTTTGTGGATCCAACGCATCAATGCGGCAGTCCGCGCGCATGACGAAGCGCTTACATACAGCAAATTCATCAACTTGTTGATGAAAGCCGGTATCGAAGTCGACCGTAAGGTTCTGGCCGATCTGGCTGTTCATGAACCAGAAGCATTTGGCGCGATTGTAGATCAGGCAAAAGCGGCAGCCTAAACTTTAGGTTAAGAGAGTTTTTAAGAGCCCTGCCGCAAAGGTGGGGCTTTTTTTGTTGAGCATTCGGGGAGGCCTTGTTATCCATGCCCCCAAGCAAATAAAGGACAAAGCCCGATGGATGGTTTGGACGCATTGAAAACGAAATACCTGACCAGCATTATGGCTGCTGGTGATGAGGCCGGATTAGAGGATTTGCGTGTTGCCGCTGTTGGTAAAAAGGGCGAGATATCACTTAAAATGCGCGAGTTGGGTAAAATGACGCCTGAAGAACGCCAGATCGCCGGCCCTGCTTTGAATGCTCTGAAAAACGAAGTGAATTCAGCCATTTCTGCTAAGAAATCTGCGCTATCAGATGCGGCCCTTGATTTGCGGTTACAAGCAGAATGGATTGATGTGTCTTTGGCTGGCCGCCCGCAGCGTGAAGGCTCTATTCACCCGATCAGTCAGGTGACAGAAGAGGTGGTTTCAATTTTTGCCTCGCTTGGTTTCTCGGTTGCTGAAGGCCCGCAAATTGAAACTGATTATTATAACTTTGATGCACTGAATATCGCGCCTGAACATCCCGCGCGCCAAGAACACGATACGTTCTATATGCACCGCGAAGCGAATGACGCGCGCCCACCGCATGTGTTGCGCACTCATACCAGCCCGGTGCAAATCCACCATCTGGAAAAGTTTGGCGCGCCCAGCCGCATTATCTGCCCGGGCCGTGTGTACCGCGCTGATTACGACCAAACCCACACCCCGATGTTTCACCAGTACGAAGGCCTGTGCATCGACAAAGACATCTCGATGGCGAACCTGAAATGGACATTGGAAGAGTTTTGCCGCGCGTTCTTTGAAGTGGACGACGTGGAATTGCGCTTTCGCGCCTCACACTTCCCGTTTACCGAACCATCCGCGGAAGTCGATATTCGCTGTTCCTGGGACAAGGGCCAATTGAAACTGGGCCAAGGCGATGACTGGATGGAAATTCTGGGCAGCGGCATGGTGCACCCTAAAGTATTGCAGGCTGCTGGCGTTGACCCCGACGTATGGCAAGGCTTTGCTTTTGGCATGGGCATCGACCGTATCGCGATGCTGAAATACGGCATACCCGATTTGCGGGCGTTCTTTGACAGTGATTTGCGTTGGCTAAGGCATTACGGTTTTGCTTCTCTTGATCAACCAAACTTACATGCGGGGATTTCCAAATGAAATTCACACTCTCTTGGTTGAAAAACCACCTCGACACGGATGCCTCTATTGATGATATCACCTATGCTTTGACCGACCTAGGTCTTGAGGTTGAAGATGTGGTGAACCCGATGGACACACTTGCCGCGTTTACCATCGGTTACGTCAAACACGCTGAAAAACACCCTGATGCGGATAAGCTGCGGGTCTGTGTTGTTGACACCGATGAGGGTGAATTGCAGATCATTTGCGGCGCGCCGAATGCACGTGAAGGCATCCATGTGGTCGTGGCAAAACCCGGCGTTTATGTGCCAGGCTTGGATATTACCATCGGTGTTGGCAAAATCCGTGGCATTGAAAGCTATGGTATGATGGCCTCTGAAAAAGAGATGGAGCTGAGTGACGAACACGACGGGATTATTGAACTTGCGGGCGAACCCGCTGTTGGCTCTAAATTCGTCGATTACCTGGCGCAACACTCGCCTGATAAAATCGATCCGATGATTGAGATTGCTATTACGCCTAATCGCCCTGATGCACTGGGTATTCGCGGCATTGCGCGCGATTTAGCGGCACGTGGTTTAGGGGTGCTAAAACCTGAGCCGACCACTGACATCAAGGCTGGGTTCAAATCTGATATTAACGTCACGATTGACGCGGATGTTCTGGCAAAAGGCTGCCCTTTGTTTACGGGCCGTTTGATCACAGGTGTTAAAAATGGGCCTTCACCCGCTTGGTTGCAAGCGCGCTTAAAGGCCATTGGCCTGCGTCCGATCTCGACTTTGGTGGATATTACCAACTTCTTTACCTACGAATATAACCGCCCACTGCATGTGTTTGATGCAGATGTTGTGAAAGGTGATTTGCGTGTGCATTTTGCCAAAGGTGGCGAAAAATTGATGGCTTTGGACGATGTGGAATACACGTTTGACGCAGATATGATGGTTATTTCAGATGATAATGGTGTGAAAAGTGTGGCCGGCATCATGGGTGGGTTGCCGTCTGGCTGTACTGATGAAACCACGAATGTGTTTCTTGAAAGCGCCTATTGGGATCCGATCACTATTGCGATGACCGGGCGTAAGTTGAAGATCAACTCTGATGCGCGCTACCGTTTTGAGCGTGGTATTGACCCTGCTTTCACGCTTAAAGGGCTGGATTTGGCCGCGGCATTAATCATGGAATTATGTGGTGGGCAAGCCTCTGACATGGTTGTGGCTGGCGCTGTACCTGACACCACACGCAGTTACCATTTGGATACAGATCGGGTAAAATCACTGGTCGGCATGGATATCCCTGCTGCAACCCAACGTGAGATTTTAACAACACTTGGTTTTGAGTTGAAGGGCGATGACGCATTTGTACCAAGCTGGCGCCCTGATGTATTAGGTGAGGCCGATCTGGTGGAAGAAATCGCCCGTGTGGCATCTTTGACCAAGTTGAAAGGGGTGCCATTGCCGCCTTTAGCTGTCGGGGTGCCAAAATCGATCTTAACACCGATGCAACGGCGTGAAACCATGGCGCGGCGTACCATCGCGACGTTAGGGTATAATGAATGCGTGACGTACTCTTTCATAGATAAATCGTCGGCTGAACTGTTTGGTGGTGGTACCGATGCAGTCATGGTTGGCAATCCGATTTCCACAGATATGAGCCATATGCGCCCGTCTTTGTTGCCAGGGTTGTTGCAAGCTGCAAGCCGTAATCAGGCGCGCGGAATTATGGACATGGCCTTGTTTGAGGTAGGCCCGGTGTTTCACGGTGGTGAACCTGAAGATCAGGAATTGCTGGCAACGGGGCTGTTAATTGGTCACACAGGGGCGCGTGATCCACATGGGGCACGCCGCCTGGTTGATACATATGATGCAAAAGCTGATGCACAAGCAGTTCTTGCGGCTATTGGAGCACCTGAAAAGATGATGGTGTTACGCGGCGCGCGGGAATGGTGGCATCCTGGGCGCTCGGGTAAGCTATCGCTGGGGCCAAAAAATGTGCTCTGTGCCTTTGGCGAAGTACATCCAAAGATACTGGATGCATTGGGTGTGAAAGGCCCTGCCGTGGCGTTTGCAGTGCATGTGGCACGCGTGCCTTTCCCGAAAGCTAAAACCGCAACCCGCGCTGCGTTGAAAGTGTCTGACTTACAAGCGGTGGAACGCGATTTTGCCTTTGTGGTGGATGATCATGTCGAAGCATTGACTCTGATCAATGCTGCAAAAAGTGCGGATAAGACCTTGATTACGGGCGCGTCTGTGTTTGATGTTTTTGGGGGTGAAAAGGCCGCGGCGCAAATGGGTGCAGGCAAGAAATCCATTGCGATCTCCGTACGCTTACACCCTACAGATGCAACCTTGACTGATAAGGATATTGAAGCGATCAGTGCCAAGATTATTGATAAGGTCAGCAAAGCTACGGGCGGCGTTTTGCGCGGCTAGTGACGCGGGGTTTTACTTCGTAATTTACTGCGCTTGTTCTAAGGTCTTTCGATTAAGGGGGCATGGATGAGTTTTGATTACGTGATTGTGGGTGGCGGCTCTGCTGGCTGTGTGTTGGCAAACAGGTTAAGTGCTGATGGCAAAACAACGGTTTGTTTGCTGGAAGCAGGGGGCGGTGGCAAGGATTTTGTAATCCGCGCCCCTGCTCTGGTTGCCGCAATGATCTCTGGCCGCCCCAAGATCAACAACTGGGCGTTTTTTACCGAACCACAACCGGAACTGAACAATCGACGGGGTTACCAGCCGCGTGGCAAAACCTTAGGCGGGTCAAGTGCAATCAATGCGATGCTTTATATTCGCGGACATCAAAAAGATTATGATGAATGGGCAGAGTTGGGTTGTGATGGCTGGGGTTGGGATGATGTTCTGCCTTATTTCATAAAATCTGAAGGCAACCAAAACGGAGCAGACGGCTTTCATGGGCAAGACGGGCCTTTGCAAGTTGCTGATCAATCAGAGCCGCGCGCGATTACACATGCGTTTCTAAGTGCTGCTGAAAGCTTGCAAATCCGCCGGAATATGGATTTCAATGGCCCAAAGCAAGAAGGTGTGGGGTTATATCAAGTCACGCAACATTATCAGGGTAAGAAAAAAGGCGAACGTTGTTCGTCAGCTTCAGCTTATCTTTTTCCAGTGCAAAAAATACGCCCAAACTTGACAGTTTTAACCAAGACCCTAGTGAATAAGGTGATTTTGAAGGAAGGGCGCGCTGTTGGAGTTGATTATAATCAAAGCGGCAAGCGGCATCAGATAAAAGCGCATAAAGAGGTAATTCTAAGCGCTGGTGCTTTTGGCTCGCCGCAAGTGTTGATGCTTTCTGGCATTGGCCCGCGTGATGAATTGAACGCACATGGGATTGATCCGGTGCATGAATTGCCGGGCGTTGGGCAAAACCTGCAAGATCATTTGGATCATATTATCTCTTACCGTTCAAAACGCACGGATGTGATTGGTCTGAACCCCGCGGGGTTGCTGCGCCTGACACGTGCTATGCTGAAATGGCGGCGTGATGGGACAGGAATGTTTGCGACACCTTACGCGGAAGGCTCTGCTTTTATAAGGTCAGACCCGTCACTGGATCGCCCTGATCTGCAACTGCATTTCGCACCTGCGATTGTCGACAATCATTTGCGAACCATTCACTTAAGCAATGGCTATAGTTGCCATGTTTGTGTGCTGCGCCCTAAAAGTCGTGGCAGGGTTGGCTTACGTGATGCACGCCCTACATCGGCACCATGGATTGATCCGCAATATTTAAACGAGCCTGATGATTTAAAGCTGCTGATGAAAGGGGCGCGTCTGGTTGAACAGATCATGCTGGCAGATGCATTCACCCCGTGGCGCGACAAGCGCTTATATGATTATGATGGTAGTGATGCAGGGTTGGAAGCTGATATTCGTGCGCGGGCGGATACGATTTATCACCCTGTCGGCACCTGTGCAATGGGTATAAGTGATATGGCAGTTGTTGACCTCCAATGCCGTGTGAACGGGGTTAAAGGCCTGCGCGTGGTGGATGCCTCGGTCATGCCACGCTTGATCGGCGGCAACACTAACGCGCCGACAATCATGATTGCAGAAAAAGTTGCAGATATGATTGTGAAAGGTGTATAGCCTCAGCAACATATAACATAGATAGGGCCCGCTCATGACACTTCATATTTATCTTTCCGGAGAAATCCATACTGATTGGCGCGAACAGATCATTGTGGGGGCCAAGGGTTTGGATGTCTCATTCAGTAGCCCAGTGACTGATCATGCTGCATCAGATGATTGTGGTGTTGCTATTTTAGGTGATGAACAGAATAAGTTTTGGCATGATAATAAAGGTGCGAAGATCAACGCGATCCGCACTCGCAAAGGCATTGCAGATGCTGACATCGTGGTTGTGCGCTTTGGTGATAAATACAAGCAATGGAATGCGGCATTTGATGCAGGCTATGCTGCTGCGCTTGGTAAATCTCTGATTATCTTGCACGGGGCTGAACATCAACATCCGTTAAAAGAGGTTGATGCCGCGGCTTTGGCGGTTGCAGAGCGGCCAGATCAAGTTGTGCAAATCCTGCGCTATGTTTTGCAGGGAAGCTTGCCTGCGTAGAGCGTGTTTTCAGATGGTTTTTAAAGGATGCATGAGTTTTACAAGGCTCCATTGAAAATGAAACCAAATACCTCCATATATACTGCCATACTCCCCGAAGCTTTCGGGGGGGGAATAAAATAGGGGACTATCATGCTTAAAGAATTCAAAGATTTTATCGCTAAGGGCAATGTCATGGACATGGCCGTTGGTATCATCATCGGCGCGGCGTTTACCGCGATTGTAAAATCGCTTGTTGCAGATTTGATCAACCCGATTATTGGCTTGTTCATGGGGGGGATTGATCTGGTGAACAATTTCTTCGTTATCGGCGGTAATGGGGAAGAATATGCGTCACTGGAAGCGGCGCGTGAAGCCGGCGTAGCAGCCTTTGCGTGGGGTAGTTTTGTTATGGCGATCATTAATTTCTTGATCATCGCTTTTGTTGTTTTCATGTTAGTACGCTTTGTGAACAAAGCAAAAGATGCAGCTGCTGCTGAAGAAGAAGTTGTTGAAGCTGCTCCTGCAGGGCCTACAGATAATGAATTATTGGCAGATATTTTGAAAGCTTTGAAAAAGAAATAGATTTCAGGTAAATAAAAAGGCCCGCTGTATAAGCGGGCCTTTTGTTGTTATATTTTCAGCGCAGCTTGCGGGTCAATGTAATCCATACCCAGTGCTTTGCCAACCGCTTCGTAAGTGATCTTGCCAGCATGTGTGTTCAAACCATTCATTAAATGGGCATCGTCGCTACAAGCCTGTTTCCAACCTTTGTTTGCCAATGAAATCATAAATGGCATGGTTGCATTGCCCAAACCGATTGTAGATGTGCGGGCAACAGCACCTGGCATGTTGGCCACACAGTAATGCATGATGCCATCAACTTCGTAGATCGGATCATCGTGGGTTGTGGCTTTGGATGTTTCAAAACAACCGCCTTGATCGATGGCAACATCAACCAGAACAGAACCTGGTTTCATAGATGAAAGCTGCGTCCGGCTGATCAATGTCGGGGCCGCTGCACCTGGGATTAAAACCGCACCGACAACAATATCAGCCTGTGTGATAAGGTCAGCTGTGTTTTCTTTTGACGCGTAACGTGTTTTAAAATCACTACTGAAAGCATCATCCAGGTAACGCATACGTGGTAAAGACATGTCTAATACCGTTACATCCGCACCCATACCAGCGGCCACACGGGCTGCATGTGTACCCACAACACCACCACCGATGACAATCACTTTGGCAGGGGCAACGCCCGGAATGCCACCCAATAACACACCGCGTCCGCCATTCGCTTTTTGCAAAGTCCAACTGCCAACCTGTGGTGCCAGCTTGCCAGCGACTTCAGACATAGGTGCCAAAAGCGGTAACGCGCCGTTACGGTCAGTGACGGTTTCATAAGCAATCGCAGTAACACCACTTTCCAGCAGATCTTTGGTTTGTGGGGCATCTGGTGCAAGGTGTAGATATGTGAACAGGATCTGGCCTTCACGCAATTGTTTGCGCTCAACTGATTGTGGTTCTTTGACTTTTACGATCATATCGGCACGGGCAAAAACTTCTTCTGCAGTGTCAACAATTTCGGCGCCAACACTGGTATAAGCATCGTCATCGAAACCAGCGCCAACACCGGCGCCTTTTTGGATGATAACACTGTGACCATTGGCGCCAGCTTCCATTGCTGCGGCAGGCGTCATTCCGACGCGATATTCTTGATTTTTAATTTCTGTTGGACAACCGATAAGCATGACATCTCCGTATAGCTTATTGAAAAGATAAGGGAGTATTACGCGCTATTAATGAAATTAAATAAGGTTATTGCTAGTAATTGTTTAAATGTTAGAATATTTAACCTATATTGCAATAATAACGCTGAAAGATTTCATAAATGAAGATTGATGAAATAGACCGCCGAATCCTGAATAATCTGCAACGCACTGGCCGTATTTCAAATGCTGATTTGGCCGAAAAGGTGAACTTGTCACCCTCTGCTTGTCATCGTCGGGTACAACAGCTTGAGAAAAAGAAAATCATCAAAGATTATGTGGCATTACTGGATGCGCGAGAAGTCGATCGTAAAACCACAGTATTTGTTGAGATTACCTTGTCCAGTCAGGCTGATGATGTGCTGGACGCTTTTGAACGTGAAGTGAAATTGATCCCTGATGTATTGGAATGCCATTTAATGGCGGGGACGGCAGATTATACGCTTAAGGTGGTTGCCTCTGACACTGAGAATTTTGCACGGATTCACCGCAGGTATCTTTCGCGCCTGCCAGGCGTGGCGCAAATGCGGTCGAATTTTGCTTTGCGCACGGTGTTTAAAACCACCGCTTTACCCATTTAAATATTGCACCAGATATAGCGTTCCAAAGCCTAATACTACGGCACCTATCACGCTTTTTTTCCAGATCCCAATGGCCACTGCTGCAATGGTTGCGGTGATGCGCGCCAAATCAGGTGTGCCACCGGTTGCCGCAGGCCATAAGATCAAAGGGGCAATTAAGCCTGGCAATACCGCGACCCCAACATAACGTAAATGACGTAAAAACCATTCAGGCAATTCTCGGTCGCCAAGAAGGCCTAGAAATGAGTAGCGAATAAAGAAAGTGCCAATGGCCATTAAGATTATAACAGGCCAGATTTTACTGGGATCAAATATCATTTTTTGCCTTCCAGCTTCAGCTCTGTATAAGCCCCTGCCATGATTGCAAATATTGCGGCAATGATCAGGCCAAGACTGTAGGGTACCCATGCCAAAGCTAATGCGGCGGTCACAGAAACAACGGCGGTTATTATGTGCGGCACAGTACGTAACATGGGGGCAATCAAAGCGATGAAACAGATTGGTACCGCGAAATCCAACGAAAATGCCTCTGGAATGGCAGCTCCAAGTGCTGCACCCATATAGGTGGCTAGGTACCAGAAAGGCGCCATGACAAACATGATGCCAAAGAAGTAAGAGACTTTATTTTCGATAGGTTGCTGTGGTTCTGCCTCATACTCTTTGATCCCCAAAGCATAAGATTGGTCGACCAAAAAATATGAGATAATTAGTTTCATACCCGTGCGTAATTTTCCGAAGTGCGGCACCAGTGCCGCAGAATACATCGCCATTCGCAAATTAACAGCCAGTGATGTCAGTAAGATGATAATTACAGGCGCATCTTCTATCAATAGCGTCAGGGCACTGAATTGGGCAGCGCCTGCAATGACCAGTATGGAAAATGACATTACCTGCATGATATCCATACCCGCTTCTGTCGCTGCGACCCCAAATAAGGTACCAAAAGGGGTAACTACTAAAATAAAGGGCAAGCCATCACGAAACCCACGCCAGAAGGTGTTTTTTACAAAGTTACTTGATGTATTCATCGGGTTATGTTGCTCTTGGAAAAGGCTGGTAAAAAGTTTACCGTTTGATCGTTAACGCAGCCTAGCAGGAGACGCAATTGCCCAATTCAGATACTTTGCCCGATATGATTATCGCCCCTGATGTGGCATCAACAAGATTAACGCGTAAAGTTGACGGAGTGGATCAAGCGGGAATTCCCGTCAGCATGTCCGTAATAGAAGAACGTCCGTTAACGATCTTTTTGAATTCACGTGAAATTGTCACTGCAATGACTATTGGAGATTACCCTGAATACTTAGCACTAGGTTTTTTGCGTAACCAACAGATGCTGAGCGCAGATGAAGAAATTCTAAGTGTCGATTATGACGAAGAGTTGGAAACTGTGGTTGTGCGTACGGCGGTTGAAACTGATTATGAAGAGAAGTTATCAAAGAAAACCCGAACCTCTGGTTGTGCCATTGGGACGGTTTTTGGTGATATTATGGACGGGCTGGATATGGTGAAACTGCCCATGGTAACGCTACATACATCATGGCTGTATTCGCTTTCAAAAAGGATTAATCTGACCCCGAGCCTATATCTGGAAGCTGGTGCCGTTCATGCCACTGTACTGTGCAAAGGGGAACAACCGTTAGTCTATATGGAAGATGTAGGGCGGCATAATGCAGTTGATAAAATCTCTGGTTGGATGCTCTCCACAGGGCAGGACGCGGGGGATAAAATTCTGTATACTACGGGCAGGCTGACCTCTGAAATGGTGATCAAAACTGCTTTGATGGGCATACCAGTTCTGGTGTCGCGCTCAGGCTTTACTGCATGGGGCGTAGATCTGGCTAATCAGGTTGGTTTGACCTTGATCGGGCGTATGAAAGGCAAGCGATTTACCTGTCTTAGTGGAGCGGATCGTCTGATCTGGGATCACGCAGAAGAGAGGGATGCTTAATGACAAGAATTGCGGGCATTGTTCTGGCAGGTGGGCTTTCTACGCGTATGGGGGGGCTTGATAAATGCTTGTTGGAACTGGACGGCAGAACTTTATTACAGCGATCGGCCGATAGGCTGCTAGCACAAGTAAGTATGGTTGCTATCAATGCAAACTCTGAAGCTAACGGCTATCACAATATTGGTCTTCCAGTGATTCGAGATAGTTTTGAAGGTTATGCGGGGCCGCTCGCTGGTGTTTTAGCAGGCATGGAATGGGCGCAAACGCGAGGTGTCGATCATATTATTACAGTCGCGGCAGATACACCGTTTTTTCCGGAAGATTTTGCAACCAGAATGCAAGCTGAATTGGCGGTGCAGTCAGGTAAAATTGCGATTGCAGAAACCTTGGGCGCTGGCTCAGGGTTTCATAATCACCCAACTTTTGGTCTATGGCCAGTTGCGCTATGCGATGATTTGCGCGGCGCATTGAGTTCGGGAATGCGTAAGGTTGTGCAGTGGGCGCATCCGCATGGTGTGATCAAAGTTAGATTTGATGCTGCGCGGTTTGATCCGTTTTTTAACGTGAATCGCCCAGAAGATTATCAAACGGCGAAACGGTTGATTAAGGAGTATTCTATATGAAGTTATTCGGGGTTGTCGGGTGGAAAAACTCTGGCAAAACTACGCTTGTTGCTAAATTGGTTACTGAATTAAAGTCGCGAAACTTTTCGGTCTCTACAATCAAGCATGCTCATCATGCTTTCGATCTGGATCAACCTGGTCGTGATAGTTACAAGCACCGTGAAGCTGGAGCGCAAGAAGTGTTGATATGTTCTGGCACGCGCTGGGCTTTGATGCATGAGTTGCAAGGTGAAAATGAACCTTCTCTAGATAGTCTGTTGGCCAAAATGACGCCTGTGGATATTGTAATCATCGAAGGTTTCAAGGGCGCCGCGCACAATAAAATTGAATGCTGCCGGGCCACAACGGAACTGCCGCTTATTTCTGATGAAAACAAAACCATCGTCGCTATTGCCTCTGATACACAGGTGGATACAGCTGGGTTGCAAGTTTTGAATTTAAATGATGTCAATGCCATTGCTGATTTTGTGGTTCTTAAAACAGGGCTATTAATATGAGCATCCCGCCTTTAAAAAATAATTGTTTTTCGATGCCTGCTGGTGTCGAATGGACACCTGTTGATGAGGCGCTGACGCAAATCAAAAAAGGTTTACATCCTGTTGTTGGGCAAGAAAATATCCCCTTAGAAAAGGCTGCTGGATGTGTTCTAGCCAGTGCTGTGTCAGCAAAGCGGAGCAACCCGCCACTGGCAAATTCTGCCGTGGATGGGTATGGATTTTGCTTTAATCATTTACCGAATGAAAAGATTATTAATTTGCCACTGCAAGACGGGGTTGCTGCAGCAGGAGAGCCATTATTGGGGCAGGTTCAGGCCGGCAATGCAATACGCATTTTAACCGGTGCGATTATTCCCGATGGTGTTGATACCGTGATTTTAGAAGAGGATACCGTGATTAATGGCGGGATGGTTACATTTCACACTGGTCTGCAAAAAGCTGCCAATGTGCGTAATGCGGCCGAGGATATTGCGACAGGGCAAAGTCTTTTTGAAGCTGGGCATGTCTTGCGGCCGCAAGATCTTGCGCTTTTAGCGGCAACGGCGGTGCACAATGTGCATGTTTATAAACGCTTGAAAGTGGCGGTGATCTCTACGGGCACGGAATTGATTAAAGTTGGTGATACCGCGCGTGATGATCAAATATTTGATGCTAATAAACCAATGTTGTTAAGTATAATCCGCGCATGGGGCTATGAGGCGATTGATGGCGGCCACTTTGAAGATGACCCTGATCTGATCCGCGCCGGTTTTAATAAAGCCGCGCAGAACGCCGATGCGGTTTTTGTGTCGGGCGGTGCATCTGCGGGCGATGAAGATTATGTGTCTAAATTGCTGAAAGAAGAAGGCGCATTGCATACATGGCGCGTAGCGATAAAGCCTGGGCGCCCAATTGCGATGGCGCTTTGGAATGGCACACCAATATTTGGCTTCCCGGGTAACCCTGTTGCTGCTTTTGTCTGTGCATTGATTTTTGGTTTGCCTGCATTAAAAACATTAGCGGGTCAGGTTGTGCACAGCGTTCAATCTTTTCAACTGCCCGCTGCTTTTGAAAAGTCCAAGAAACCCGGGCGCCGTGAATTTTTACGTGCACGCCTGAATGCAAAAGGCCATGTCGAAGTATTTAAATCAGAAGGGTCGGGACGTATATCCGGGCTGGCATGGTCCGAAGGTTTGGTTGAATTGCCTGACGCTGCCGCAGATATTGCCGTTGGCGATCAGGTCGCTTACATCCCTTATGTTTCCTTTGGAATATAACGCGCATCAAAAGCTCCAGAAACCCGACCGAGCAACATAAAAGCTGTTGCACTACGGGTTTTACCCATTTCAGCCAGCTCACTGTCTTTTGCAGTTTCTGCGAACTCTGCTAAGATGTTGTCAAACTGTGTCAAGAAAATATGTACTTTTTCACGGAATGCGGTATCATTTTTCAGACGTGTCTGGGACAGCATTAAAGCTGTACGATCCCGCACCATACCTAAAGCCGCTACCTCATTGCCACGCGCACCGTTGGCAAAATTGCGCCAGGTCGAGGCTTCTGGGCGGTTAACGCGCAGGTCATCCATATAAATACCATCTTCAGATAACATGGTCAGCACATCTTGAGCAGATTGGACCAGCTTTGATGTGGTATGGTCGCGAAAGGCGCGTTGCAAAACACGAAAGCCCTCAATGTCTTTCGCATCATCAGGAAAATTCAGCGCTTTGATGAGTTCGCGAATGGTAACCGGGGTGCTAGGTTTGCTTGTATCATCGGGCAATGGCAAGTTGGCTTGGGCCGCATCAGTTAGAATGTATGGTTTCTTGGGCAGTGCAGTTGTATCACGCAAGCGGGTTTGGTCATTTTGATCTGCGGCCATTGCTTGGGCTATAATAGCGATATTATCGCTGGTCTTTTTCGTACCCGCTGTGATTTGTGCTAGCTGGCTTTGTATCCAGCGATCACGTGTTTCAGTTTCATCAACGACCTGGGTTCTGAGCATTTTATCCATGCGCTCAACTGATTTTCGCAAATTAAGTGTTTCATCACGCATAGAAGACATAGATCGAGACAAAATCGCAGCGAGCCATATCATAATCAGCGGCAGCAGTAACCCAACAGCCATCATGGCTGATAGGCTTTGATCCTGGCTGATTTGAAGCGCCGCATCCGGGTATAGATAATAGATTAAGAAAATACTTGCGATCCAGATCACTGTCATAATAACGGCAATAAAAAGAGCCACTTTTTCATTGCTCTTGTCCGTATGATCCGATCGGTTCATTTCGTCATGCCCATGTAAAATAAAGAAGGATTAAATAAACTCAACGCTTACAATCTCATAATGCTTAGTGCCACCTGGTGTGCGCACTTCAACACTGTCACCTTCTTCTTTGCCAATCAAGGCACGTGCAATCGGAGAGTTTAAATTAAGCAATCCTTTTTCGATATTGGCCTCCGGCTCGCCTACAATCTGGAAGGTCTTTTCAGCGTCGGTATCTTCATCAGCAATTGTAACTGTTGCGCCAAACTTAATGGTGCCAGATAATTTACTGACATCGATAATATCTGCTAGACTTATGATGCCCTCAAGCTCTTTGATACGGCCCTCAATATGGCTTTGTTGTTCACGCGCTGCATGATATTCTGCATTCTCTGAAAGATCACCGTGTTCACGGGCTTCAGCTATGGCGCGGATAACGGCAGGGCGATCCACTGATTTTAACTGTTTTAACTCGGCATCTGCGGCATTAAAGCCGTTTGCTGTCATCGGTATTTTGTCCATTATGCCCTACTGTGTCTTATCATTTCAATACTGACTCTAAATTTGCTTTCCTTTGTGTGCAAGAGAAAGATTTGCTAGCTTATAATTAAGAAAACTTGACATAAAAACCGATATTATGTCGTGTTAGCATTTCCATTCTTGGCAAGTATTTGATAGTCCCCTAAAATAAGTTAGTATATTTATGCAGCGGATAGTTTTTAGGGAGATCCAAATGGCTGAAATCGAACGCGAGTCTATGGAATATGATGTAGTGATTGTCGGCGCGGGGCCGGCTGGCCTGTCTGCGGCTATTCGCTTGAAGCAACTGGACCCGGATCTGGAAGTTGTAGTGCTGGAAAAAGGCTCGGAAGTGGGTGCACACATCTTGTCTGGTGCTGTGCTCGATCCTATCGGCTTGGATGCCTTGATCCCGGACTGGAAAGAAAGAGGCGCACCGATTAAGGTTGAGGTCAAAGAAGATAATTTTTTGATGCTGTCGGAAAAAGGCGGCTTTAAAATTCCGAATTTACCGATGCCGCCTTTGATGAATAATCACGGTAATTATATTGTTTCAATGGCTAATGTTTGCCGCTGGATGGCAGAACAAGCCGAAGAAATGGGCGTAGAGATTTTTCCGGGCATGTCATGCTCTGAACTGGTCTACGGTGAAAGCGGTGAGGTCAAAGGCGTTGTTGCTGGCGAATTCGGTTTGCAAAAAGATGGCACACAAAGCGCGTCTTACGAACCTGGCATGATACTTTATGGAAAATATGTATTTTTGTCAGAGGGTGTGCGCGGGTCATTGTCTAAGCAAGTGATTGCACAGTACGAACTTGCCAAGGATGCAGATGTGGCAAAATTCGGCCTTGGGATGAAAGAAATTTGGGATATTGACCCTGCCAAGCACAAAGAAGGCACCGTGACCCATACTATGGGCTGGCCTTTGGGAGGTAATGCAGGTGGTGGATCATTCATCTATCATGCTGAAAATAATCAAATATTTATTGGTTTTGTTGTGCATCTGAATTACAAGAACCCACATATGTTTCCTTACATGGAATTTCAACGGTTTAAGCATCACCCAAAAATTTCGGAATTACTGGAAGGCGGTAAACGTGTGGCATATGGCGCGCGTGCAATCACAGAAGGCGGGTGGCAATCTATTCCGAAAGTTGTGTTTCCGGGGGGTGCCCTTTTGGGTTGTTCAGCTGGCTTGGTAAACGTGCCGCGTATTAAGGGTAACCATAATGCAATGCTGTCAGGCAAAGCGGCAGCTGAGGCTGCGGTTGAGGCGCTTAAAGCAGGCCGCAGTGGTGACGAACTAACCGCTTATGAAACTGATCTGCGTTCCGGCCCAATTGCCAAGGATCTTAAGCCTGTGCGAAATGTAAAACCTATTTGGTCAAAATGGGGCCTTATGGCATCTTTGGCTTTGGGTGGGTTCGATATGTGGGTGGCAAATCTGACAGGTTGGAATCCTTTGGGTACTTTCAAGCATGGTAAAAACGATGCGCAAGCTACAGGTAAAGCTGCGGATTATGCACCGATTGAATATCCAAAAGCAGACGGTAAACTAAGCTTTGATCGCCTGACCAATGTCAGTTTTTCAGGTACCAATCACGAAGAAGAGCAACCCTGTCATTTGCAGCTGGCGGATGCTGATATCCCTGTCGATATTAATTTGCCAAAGTTCGCAGAACCGGCGCAACGTTATTGCCCTGCAGGGGTTTATGAAGTGATCCGTGAAGATGACGGGTCAAATCCGCGCTTTCAGATCAATGCGCAAAACTGTGTGCATTGTAAAACTTGCGACATAAAAGACCCCAGCCAAAATATCACCTGGGCAACGCCGCAAGGCGGCGAGGGACCTAATTATCCTAATATGTAAGTAAATTGAAAATATCACAGCCAAGTTTCCATTCGTGATGCAAGCTTGGTTGTGTTGCACAGGCTTCACCGTTAGGCTTGGCTCGGTAAATAAATAGGAATTGGCCAAAATGCGTAAGAAGCCCATATTTAACCTTGTGTTAGCCGCAGCCTTAAGTTTCAGCCCTGTCGCTGGTTTTGCGGAAGGGCTTGCTGGGGCTTACTTGTCTGCCAATCACGCAAATTCGGTTAATGATTATGCGGCTGCCGCCGAGTTTTATAGCAAAGCATTGCTGCAAGACCCCGATGATGCTTTCATTATGCAAAATGCTCTTTTGTCTTATGTTGTAACGGGTGAGATGGATCGTGCCGTTGAGCTGGCAAAAGAAATCACAAACCTTGAATTCGGCAGCCAATTATCTGATCTTGTACTATTGTCTGCAGATGTCAAAACTGGTGATTTTATTGCAGGTCTTGCAGTTTTGGAAGAATCTAAAGGCCGCTTAAGCCCGCTTTTACAAGGATTATTGAGAGGCTGGCTGTTGGTTGGTGCTGGGGATATGTCTGCGGCCACTGAGCAATTTGATAGTATGGACAAGCCCGATGCGTTGCACGTGTTTGCACAATATCACAAAGCTCTGGCCATCGCGATGGCCGGGGATTTCGAGCGGGCTGACAAAATCATGCAAGGCACAAATGGCAATCCACTACACTTAAATCGTGGTAGCTTGTTGGCGCATGCACAAATTTTGACGCAATTAGGCGAATTTGAAGCCGCCCAAAAACTGATTGCAGAAAATGTATCCGGTACATCAGATCAACAGTTGATTGAATTACTCGCCAGAATAGAGACAAAAAAATCTTTGCCATTTGATTTTATCCGATCTGCTCAGGATGGTGCGTCAGAAACATTTTTAACGCTTGCAAGTGTTTTAAGTGGTGAAGAGAACGAGCGGTTTTCGCTGATTTATGCACGTATTGCTGAATACATGCGCCCAGACAATATTCAAGCATTATTGCTTTTGTCGGATCTATTGAAAGATCAAGAACAGTACGATTTAGCAACAGAGCTTTTGGCCAAAGTACCAGTAGATCATTCAATGTACTTGAATGCGGAACTTGGACGTGCTGATACATTGGTGGATGCAGGGAAACCACAAGCTGCAATTGCTGTTTTGCAAAGGTTGGTTGCATCGCACCCAATGAATGCACGGGTCAGTATGATTCTAGGGGATGTTTACAGTGGCGAAAAACAGTTCCGTAACGCGAATAAGGCTTACACCGTGGCGATTGATCTGCTTGAAAAAGACAATAGCACACAATGGTTTTTGTATTATGCCCGCGGAGTTTCTTATGAACGGCTGGATCAATGGGGTAAGGCCGAACTAGATTTTCGCAAAGCTTTGGAATTATCGCCAAATCAACCTTCGACACTTAATTATCTGGGCTACTCGCTGGTTGAAAAGGGTGTCAAATTGGAAGAAGCCCAGAATTTAATTGAACGTGCTGTCAAGGGCCGCCCCAATGATGGGTTTATCACAGATAGCCTTGGATGGTTACTTTATCGCATTGGTAAATTTGATGAAGCTGTTGCTCCGATGGAGCGAGCAGTTGAATTGATGCCGACCGACCCTGTCATCAATGATCACTTAGGCGATGTTTACTGGAAGGTTGGTAGGAATCGTGAAGCACGCTTTCAATGGAGCCGCGCTTTATCATTTGATCCAGAGGAAAAGGATGCAACCCGCATTAGAAGCAAGCTGGATGTTGGTTTGGATGCAGTTTTGACTACAGAAGAAACCGCAGATACCAATGCAAATTAATGAGCTTGCTCGGGCTAAAGTAAATCTGTGTTTACATGTTACCGGGCAGCGTGATGATGGCTATCATTTGCTGGACAGTATCGTTGTTTTTGCGAATATAGGTGACCAGATTTCACTAACACCAAGCGACGGTTTTTCCCTGACTATTCTGGGCCCTTTTGCAAAAGAGTTAAGCGCAAGCAAGGATAATCTTGTTTTGCAGGCCGCACAATTATTTTCAAAAAACTGTACTGGAGCCGCAATAACTTTAACAAAAAACCTGCCTGTAGCTTCGGGTATTGGTGGAGGATCGGCAGATGCAGCGGCCACAATGCGCGCAATGTCGCGTATGACAGGCGCTATATTGCCCGCGGATGCAGGGCTTACGTTGGGGGCTGATGTGCCTGTCTGCTTGCATAATGTTTCTTGTCGTATGTCTGGAATTGGCGAACAGATTACACCGCTGGAAAACTTCCCCAGTCAGGCCGCGATACTGGTTTGCCCTAAAGCCGGGGTCGCGACATCATCAGTGTTTCAAACGATAAAATGCAAAGAAAACCCATCTGTAGAGCATTGGCTTGGTCATACGGATACTTGCGCATTTCTGCATCGGCAGCGTAATGATTTGCAAGAACCATCTGTTGTATTATTGCCAGAGATAGGCCCGTGCTTAGAGGCAATCAAAAGCCAGGGAGCTATCTTAACACGTATGTCAGGGTCCGGTGCTACCTGTTTTGGCATATTCGAAACCCAGATCGCTGCGCAAAATGCTGCGAAAGCATTATCAATTACCCACTCTAATTGGTGGGTGAAACCCTGTGTTCTAGGCGGTTAAGCTGCGCGGTTGACTACAAAATCTGCCAGGCCGCCTAGTAGATCCCGAATTTCTGATTTTGGCAGCGCTTCTATAGCAGATTTTGCCGTGTTGCCCCAATAAATGGCTGCGTCTCGGGTTTCATCCAATGTGCCATGGATCTGTAACAATTCTTTGGCATATTCTAGGTCACCTTCTTTTTGATTTCCTTTGACAATCACTCGATCCCAAAAAACACGTTCATCCGCATTAGCTTTTGCAATGGCTTTAATCACCGGTAAGGTCAGTTTGCATTCACGAAAATCATCGCCTGTGTTCTTGCCTAAAGCCAGATTATCTCCGGCATAATCCAGCAGGTCATCTATGATCTGAAAGCTGATCCCTAAAGCATCACCGTAAGTGTGCAATGCTTTGCATATTGGGGCTGGTGCTGATGCGATCACACCGCCTGCTTCTGCAGCGGCGGCAAAAAGAACGGCAGTTTTGCCACGAATAACTTGTAAATATGTTTCTTCTGATGTGCTTATGTCTTGCGCGGCGGTTAATTGCAAAACTTCACCTTCAGCCATAGTTGCCGATGCGTTCGCAAGAATATCCAACACTTGTAAAGACCCAGTTTCAACCATCAGCTGAAAGGAACGGGAAAATAAATAATCGCCAACTAGAACGGATGATTTATTATCCCAAAGCAGGTTCGCAGTTTTATGTCCGCGCCGTAAATTACTTTCGTCAACGACATCATCATGTAACAAAGTTGCGGTGTGGATGAACTCAACCGTCGCTGCTAAATGAATATGATAGGGGCCTTCGTAGCCACACATATGGGCACTCGCAAGGGTCAGTAACGGGCGTAGGCGTTTGCCGCCGGCTTCTACAAGATGCGCTGTAATCTCGGGAATGCGAGGTGCGTGTTCTGATGCCATACGCTCTTTGATCAGCGTATTGACCGCATCCATATCGTCGACCAGCAGTTCGCTGAGATGTTCAAAAGGTTTCTTCACGTATTATTCCTTCACCGCGTAACTAGCACACTCGACAAGCTTGTCCACAACAGGATAAGAAAATCTTATGAAAGAGCTTTTTAGAACCACAGATCCGACCCTAATTCCCTTTGCAACGGCAATGCTGCGCGCAGAAGATATATGCTGTTTCGATCTGGACGTCCATATGAGCATACTCGAAGGCTCTATCGGAGTTATGCCACGGCGTTTGATGGTTGCGGATCGGGATTACTTCATCGCACGTTCAATCTTGCGTGATAACGATGTTGAGGTTTCTGAGAAACCATGACCGGGGTTCGATCACAAACTACCAAAGATGCATTTTTAGGTGGCGCATTGACGATTATGCAACCAGCCAGTGGGTACCGCGCGGCAACAGATCCGGTGTTTTTGGCTGCCAGTATTCC
>JQIA01000021.1_pt1 | contig 67346 bp, 65 predicted proteins | sample 811431 | NCBI WGS metagenome assembly JQIA01 (sample SAMN02998118, study PRJNA258478) | marine sediment metagenome | biome: marine; feature: seafloor; material: sediment; isolation source: oil-polluted sediment collected from 3 locations (0.5 km, 0.7 km and 0.9 km)... | place: USA: Gulf of Mexico ...
CTATTGGTGTGAAACAGTCACAAGAAACCCTACGTACAGCTTTAGCCATGGGTGCGGATCGCGCTATTTTGATTGAAGCAGTAGATGACGTTCATACTGACATCGAGCCTTTGGCCGTCGCTAAGCTTTTGAAAGCTGTGATTGATGAAGAGCAGCCAGGTCTGGTGCTTTGTGGCAAACAAGCGATTGACAATGACATGAATGCCACGGGCCAAATGTTGGCCGCACTTTTGGGTTGGTCACAAGGTACATTTGCTTCCGAACTTTCCATTGAGGGCAACAATGCCACAGTAACACGTGAAGTTGACGGCGGCCTGCAAACCATCAAGGTAAAAATGCCTGCTATCGTTTCTGTTGATCTACGCTTGAACGAACCGCGTTATGCGTCTTTGCCAAACATCATGAAAGCCAAGAAAAAACAGATGGATATGAAAACACCCGCTGATTACGGTGTTGATATATCCCCGCGCTTGGAAATTGTCAGTACAACAGAACCATCTGAACGCGCCGCTGGTGTGATTGTTTCAGATGTGGCTGAGCTGGTTGCAAAACTTAAAGATGAAGCAGGGGTGATATAATGGCTGTTCTTCTATTAGCTGAAATTATTGGTGGGGAAATCTCACTGGACCAAACCGGTAAAGCCGTCACAGCGGCTAAAGCCTTGGGCAATATCACTGTTCTTTGTGCATCCTCTGGCTGTGGTGATGCAGCAAAAGCCGCTGCCACACTTGATGGTGTTGCAAAAGTTCTATGTGCAGACGATGCCGCATATGGCAACGGTCTTGCAGAACCAACTGCTGACCTAATTGTGTCTCTTGCGGGTGATTATGATCACATCGTGGCACCTGCCACATCTAACGCCAAAAACATCCTGCCACGCGTTGCGGCATTGTTGGACGTGATGGTAATCTCTGACATTACCGGTGTTGTGGATGCAGACACGTTTGAGCGCCCGATCTATGCGGGTAATGCAATCCAGACTGTAAAATCATCTGATGGCAAAAAGGTTGTTTCAATCCGAACTGCTGGCTTTGATGCTGCCGCTGAAACGGGTTCCACTACTGTTGAAAGCATTGGTGCGGTTGCTAACCCTGGTCTATCCGAATGGGTTGAAGATAAAGTTCAAACCTCTGACCGCCCTGAACTGACATCAGCAAAGATTGTTGTTTCAGGTGGCCGTGGTGTTGGCTCTGAAGAAAGCTTTGCGATTATTGAAGCCTTGGCTGACAAACTGAACGCCGCTGTTGGCGCATCACGCGCCGCTGTGGACAGTGGCTATGCTCCAAATGATTGGCAGGTTGGCCAGACAGGTAAAGTTGTTGCCCCTGACCTTTATATCGCTTGCGGTATTTCAGGTGCGATCCAGCATCTGGCAGGCATGAAAGACAGTAAAGTCATCGTCGCAATCAACAAAGACGAAGAAGCACCTATCTTCCAAGTGGCTGATTACGGTCTGGTTGCTGACTTGTTTGATGCAGTACCTGCTTTGACAGACGCGCTGTAAACTTAAATTTATCTCTACTTTCAAAGGCCTGCTTTATGCGGGCCTTTTTTATAAAACCCTAAGTCCGGGGCTTCAACTTCAAAGTTTCCGCGCGTAAGAACGCCATTAGGCCTTCGGGATCTTTACTATACTTACCCAGCACATCGCGCCCGATAGGTTTACCTACAATCGGTGATTGGTCTTTATGAAATGCGTGTTTAATCTCAAACATAAGCAAGCTTTGGCGACATGTATCCGAAATGCGGTTGGCAATTTGAAACCAGCGTGAATTTGATCCTTGGAAAAAAACCGGCACCACTTGTGCATTGGTTTGTAAAACCAGCTTTGAAGTAAATTTGCCCCAAGAAGCTTCAATCACCGGGCCAAAGGCAGTTTTACTGGTGGAAACGGTTCCTGCAGGAAACACGCCTATACAATGACCGTTTCTGACATTTTCCAAAGCTTCTTTTCGGGTTTTCAAGTTTTTGCGAATTGCGTCTTCTTCATGCGGGAAGCTGATCGACAAAAGGTTCTTTTCAGCAACTTCAACTCCGTTCAACAAAGCCCGGGTGATAATTTGAAAATCTTCACGGCGTTTTGACAAAAGCCATGCTAAAACAACGCCATCCACTAAGCCGTGCGGATGATTGCACACCACAACAATAGGCCCGGTTGCGGGAATATTTTCCAGTTGTTTTATCGGGGTTGTGATTTTAATGCTCATTTCGTCCAGAACAGACGTCCAGAAATGCGGATCTTTATTTGGGTTATTTTCCCAATGACGCATGTGAAACAACAATTGAAACCGTGCAGTTAAGGTTTCAATTGTTTTGATAAAAATGCGCTTGCCGAGCTGTGGAAAAGAGTTTGCGTAAGTCAGTTCAGACTGATCATAAAGCATGACTTTTTCAGCTTCGGTTTGTGTATCCATTTCGATCACGTTATTTTGCCTCACCGAAATAACCCGCCAATAGGGCTTTTATTGCAGCCCCTAGAGATGCTTCTTGTTCGCCTGTGGTTTCAACTTCGATCTGGCAATCTTTGGATGCCGCCAACATCATCAACCCCATAATAGAGTTCCCCGCAACAGTCATACCATCTTTTGTCACTTGCGCTTGTGCATCAAAGCTTTCGACGGTCTCCACAAACTTGGCGGAAGCACGAGCGTGCAAGCCCTTTTCGTTTTCTATCGTCAATATCTGGATCATCCGAAAGCTGCCTTTTATCTATTAGCTATTACAGCAGTTCATGTATTTCTTTCCCGCAGCCATGCTCGCTTCAATAGCCTGGTCTACGGTTAGAGTACGCGATTTTGCTAATTTTATCAGCATTGGCAGATTTGCGCCATATAGGATTTTTCTTTTGCTTTCAGCGCATGCCAACATTGACAGATTTGCAGGCGAGCCACCGAACATATCTACAACAACAATCACACCATCACCTTTGTCTGCTCTATTCGCTGTATCGCAAATTTCCATTTGCTTGGCGGCACGATCGCATTCAGCAGCAATTGATATGGCAATAATACCATCTTGTTTACCCACGACATGTTCAATAGCGGCCAAATACTCATTGGCCAGCCCGCCATGCGCTACAATCACAACCCCGATCAAATTGTTACACTCCTCAAGGTACCCACATCACTGCCTTTCAAGCTCTCGATGGCGTATAGATACATGCCAGCCTGAGTCTGCAAGGCCTTTTCCCAAGGCCTCTGCTATGCAAACTGAACGGTGTTGTCCACCCGTGCAGCCCAACCCCAATGAAAAGTGTGCTTTTCCTTCATCAATATAAGCAGGTAACAGGAATTCACACATGCTTTGCAAGCGCTCAAAGAACTCATAATATCTAGCATCTGTCTTTATATAGTCTATAACATCTTTGTTGGTACCGTTCATCGTACGTAGCGTTTTATCCCAATATGGGTTTTTAAGGAAACGGCAATCATAAATCATATCAATGCCACGCGGCGCACCGCGCTTGTAAGAAAAAGAATGCAAAGTGACGGCCAAATATCCTGTACCGGCATCGCCAAACCAATGTTTCAGTTCCTGTTTTAAATCATGCGGCGATAATTTCGTGGTCTCGATTAAGACATCTGCCCGTAGCCGCAGGGTTGAGAGCAGTTTCTTTTCCTGTTCTATACCAAATTTAGGGGTATCATCTGGTGTCAATGGATGACGGCGCCGGGTCTCACTGTACCTACGCACTAAGTCATCCGTGTCACAATCTAGAAACAATATTGTACTGTCAAAACCTTGTGAGCGTTTAATTTCCTCATGCGCATCCAACACCGCTCCAACACTAAAATCACGGGTTCGGATATCTACACCTAAGGCAATTTTCCTGCCATTGGGTTTCCCTGACAACAGGCTGGGTATTAATAACAGCGGCATGTTATCTATGGTCTCAAACCCTAAATCTTCAAACACATTAATCGCAGTACTGCGCCCAGCCCCCGACGGCCCAGTTACCAGCACGATATTTGATTGTTGTGTTTGTGTACTCACGTTCTTGATCCGGTTATTTGATCACGTCCATGAAGATTAAGCAGCTTTGAGACTATTGGCAAGTTAGCGACCCCTTGGCCCGCAATAATTTCCACATCATGTGGGCCTATTTTCACGCTGTGATACCTTGGCAACCGATGCTGTGGCTTAGTGGTTAAATCCACCACAAGGTTCAGTTGTGATCGGGTTACATACGGGCACTTTAAAATACCCACGGTACGGGCTTCAACTTTCCCCACAATGCTATCTGGCGGCGACACACTCACCGTATCTGTGCAAACTGACAATATTAATTGATCATCAGAAACCAATACCCCCCCCAAAGCAATCAAGTTTAGCGCCAAAGCAGATTTTCCTGACCCTGAGGGGCCGACAGCCAGTATGCTTTTACCATCAAAATCCACACAAGACCCATGAACCAAGCCCGGCATGATCGAAGTGATCACCCCGGCAACCCCACAACAAAACGTGCGCCCAATGGTGGGGAGCTTTCCGGAGCATCTTTTACAAAGATGTTTTCAGCCCAGATAACACCGCCATGAGCTTCAACGATTTGTTTGGATATTGACAAGCCCAGTCCTGAATTATTGCCAAAATTTTCAACGGGCCTATTGGAATAGAAACGTTTGAAGACTTTAGTCAAACTATCTTCAGGAATGCCTTGACCGGTATCTTCAACCACAATCAGCACGCGACTTTCCACATGACGTATCCAAAGCCTGACCGCATCACCTTTTTCGCAAAAGGATACGGCATTGGTGATCAGGTTAACAAATACTTGTGCTAAACGTTCTTCTAACCCGTCGATGAATATCTTTTCATCCGACCCGTCGAAAATCATTTCAATGCCAAGTTCATTTGCTTCCATGCTATGGAAATCTATGATGCGTGAAAGCATGCGGGTCAGGTCAAAACGATCTTCTTCCTCTTTGACCAACTCCGAATCAAGACGCGATGCGTTTGAAATATCCGAAACAAGCCGGTCAAGCCGACGGACATCATGTTCAACCACATCCAGTAATCGGTTGCGCTTTTCACCTTCCGGTGCCACGCGAAGCGTCTCAATTGCCGAACGCAACGATGCAAGCGGGTTCTTGATTTCATGCGCAACGTCTGCTGCGAACTGTTCATTCGCTTCAATGCGGTGGTATAGTGCCGCTGTCATATTGCGCATCGCACTTGAAAGGTGACCTATTTCATCGCCACGGCCTGCCATATCGGGAATAAGGACACGCTCCGGATTATCTTTGCGTAGTTTTGAAGTCGTACCCGCATCCATTGCCGCCGCTAAGTCGTATATAGGGTTAGCAATAGTATTGGCTAAAACCAAAGATAAAATGATCGAGAGGCCAGCAGCCAATGCGAACAAGCGTAAAATCGTGTTACGATCTTCTTTGCGAAAATCATCCATCATACCTTTTGGTGTCGATATGATTACTGAACCAATAGTCGCTCCGTTCACGACAATTGGTTGCCCGGCAGCGATCACCATTTCACCTGATTGCAGGCTTTCTTGTATAGTATGTATGCCCCCAGCTTTGTGCACACGAACGGCAAGATTTTCGGCCACCTCATTCGTATTTGATGCTAATGTCGAAGGTGGGCTAGCCTTAAATGCACCTGCAACAGTATCAACTAAACTGTCCAGATAATAGCTAAAATCCTTTATTTTTGTGCTGCCTTGGTTTCCCGATCCGAATTTAATATTTGAAAGCATCACCAAAAGCTGCTGACCATCCGCATCATAGACACGAACCTCTGAAACCTCTGGGCTTGGCAGGTTTTTTGCCTTAGCACCTAACAATGCCACGGCAGAGGATGCAGCATTTGTATCCGCCAATATCCGTTCTTGAAGAATTTGCGTATACAAAGTGGTTTCAGTTTGCAAATCGACCAAACGATCTGCAGCGCTGTTGTTGCGAAATTGACTTAGATACAACATACCCAGCAACAGCACACAAAGGGCAATCAAATTAAAAGCGATAATGCGTCGCGCCAATGCCGAAGACCAAAAATACCGTTTAGCCGCGTTTTTTCGTTTTCTAGCTTCCTCACGTCGGCTATCAGTTATATCTGCCTCTGAAACCATATCTATTTCTGCATTTGCCATGGGATCATTGTTCGTTGTAACGGTAGCCAATACCATAAAGCGTTTCAATCGCACTGAATTCCTCATCGACAGAGCGCATCTTTTTACGCAGCCTTTTGATGTGGCTGTCAATGGTGCGGTCGTCAACATATACTTGATCATCATATGCCACATCCATCAACTGGTCGCGACTTTTTACAAAACCTGGGCGTGTTGCTAGTGCCTGTAGCAAAAGGAATTCTGTTACAGTCAATGAGACTGCTTTGCTTTTCCAAGTAACAGCATGGCGCATCGGATCCATTGTCAGCTCACCACGTTCGATCAAACTATCATTGGCTTCTTCGGACAGCGCTGAGCCCACATCAGAAAGGCGCGCCTCTTGGCGGCGCAATATCGCGCGGATACGTTCTACCAATAAGCGTTGCGAAAAAGGTTTACGGACATAATCATCTGCGCCCATGCGCAGGCCCAGAACTTCATCGATTTCATCATCTTTAGAAGTCAGAAAAATAACGGGCATATCTGTTTTCTGCCGTAAACGACCCAACAGGTCCATGCCATCCATACGTGGCATCTTGATATCAAGAACCGCCATGTCCGGCATAGATTCGTTAAAAGCGTTTAATGCTTGTAAGCCATCATTATATGTGGATACGTCATAACCTTCTGCTTCTAGCGTCATTGCTACAGACGTAAGGATATTGCGGTCGTCATCGACCAATGCGATTTTTGCCATGCTGCCCTCTGAGTATTTTCTCATGTTTTTATTATTATTCCCTACATATTCTGTTACCTGAGTCGCAGAATCAACTGAAATTTCTTAATTAAGGCGAAATCGTGTCATTTTTTCATCACAATCGCCTGCAGAGCCCCCAAACGTTAGCGTTAACTGCGCGAAATTGACCTAAAACGGTGACTATTATTCAAATAACGACATGGTATACAGCCTCAACTTTCCTTAGGAAGTAATATAGCAATACAGGTTCGATGTTAATCAAACCTACATCACCAACGGCAAACCAAATACAATTTGCCTAAAGGAGCACCGAAAAATATGGAAACTGGTCGCGTAAATCCAGCACAAACGCTGGAAAAAACAGGCATTTCTGGTCTAAAATCTGTTCATTACAATCTGCTGGAACCAGCTTTGATTGAATTAGCCCTAAAAAAGGGCGAAGGCGAATTGGGTAAAGGCGGTGCGTTTCTGGTTTCCACAGGTGAATATACAGGGCGCTCCCCTAAAGATAAATTTGTTGTTGATGAACCCTCTGTCAAAGACACTATTTGGTGGGAAAACAATCCACCTTTGGCAATGGATGCCTTTGAACAATTAAAAAAAGATATGTTCGCCCATATGCAAGATGGTGAATATTTTGTACAAGACTTGTTTGGCGGCTCTGATCCAGCATACCGTTTAAACACACGTGTCATTACAGAACTGGCTTGGCACAGCTTGTTCATTCGCACCATGTTGCGCCGTCCTGAAGCCGCTGAACTGGATAGCTTTGTGCCCGAATTCACTGTGGTGAATTGCCCAACATTTCAAGCTGACCCCGTCAAACACGGCTGCCGTTCAGAAGTGATTATTGCAATATCATTTGAGCAGAAGCTTATTTTGATCGGAGGCACGGAATACGCAGGTGAAAACAAAAAATCAGTTTTCTCAATTCTGAATTATTTGCTGCCGGATCGGGGCGTTATGCCGATGCATTGCTCTGCAAACCATGCAATTGATGACCCGTCTGACACAGCTGTTTTCTTTGGCTTGTCGGGCACAGGTAAAACCACGTTATCCGCTGATCCCAACCGCACCTTGATCGGTGATGATGAACATGGCTGGTCTGACACAACAACCTTCAACTTTGAAGGGGGGTGTTATGCTAAGACCATTAACCTATCAGCCGAAGCTGAACCGGAAATTTATGCCACGACGCATAAATTTGCCACGGTTATCGAAAATATGGTTTATGATGACTACACCAAAGAGCTGGATTTCAAGGATGATAGCCTGACTGCAAATATGCGCTGCGCATATCCACTACATTATATTTCCAATGCGTCCGACGACTCGCTTGGCGGGCAGCCAAAAAACATCATCATGCTGACCTGTGATGCCTTTGGTGTTTTGCCACCGATCGCACGGTTAACACCAGCACAGGCAATGTATCACTTCTTATCGGGCTTTACATCAAAAGTGGCTGGCACTGAACGCGGCGTCACTGAACCACAGCCGACATTTTCCACCTGCTTTGGCGCACCTTTCATGCCGCGCCGCCCAGAAACATACGGCGCACAGTTGCGTGACAAGATCGCGGCAACAGGTGCAACATGCTGGTTGGTCAATACTGGTTGGACAGGCGGAGCCTATGGCACAGGCGCGCGCATGCCGATCAAGGCCACACGTGGGCTGTTGACCGCAGCTCTTGATGGCTCTTTGAATACAGCGGAATTACGCCGCGATGCAAACTTTGGCTTTGACGTGCCTGTGGCTGTGGCAGGTGTTGATAACGCGTTGCTTGACCCACGTTCCACATGGGCTGACAAAGATGCATATGACGCAAATGCAGCTAAGTTGGTGGCAATGTTCTCGGATAATTTCAAGCAATACGAAAATCATGTCAGTGATGATGTGATGGCTGTAAAAATCGGCGCATAATAATATAACCGCCCTGAAAAGGGCGGTTATCAAGATGTTGATAAATCATTACCGATCTGTAAATCTGCCCACATGATACGTATATCTTTGATCTTACTGTCCATCCTTAGTTCTTGTTTCAAAGATGAAACCGTGTCCGGTCAAATCAAGGATAATGTGGATTGGGTTTTAGCAACACTTAATGAGACCCCAGTTCCCACTCACATTACCATCGCATTCCCAAAAGAAGGTAAAATAACAGGGCAAGCCCCCTGCAACCGTTATTTTGGCAATCAAACCCTGCCATTACCCTGGTTTGAGATCACAGCATTAGGGGCAACTAAAATGGCTTGTTCTGATCTTAATTTGGAAACACAGTATTTTGGATTGTTGAAAAAAATGACAACGGCAGAAATCACTGGTGATACATTGGTTTTGCGCAGTGATACAGGCGATGTACTGGTCTATAAGAACAACTAAACATCTACTGACATCGCTAAAATACGGCTGAGCCGGGTATAGCTTTCACCAGTTTCTTCTTGCCACATATTAAATGCATCCTGAATTTTTCGCCGTGCCGATTTGGATGTTGTCGGTCCGTCCACAACACCGATATGCAAAAGGGCCGCCTCAACTGCGCGGCTAAGAGTAAAGCTGTCTTTGCCCAGAAACCGTAACGCATATTGGCCGGTAGTGCCCCCCAGCCTTGATCCACGTTTTTTCATGACATCCCATAACCCAACCAAATCATTTGAGGGCCAATCGTTGATGAACTGTGCGACAGATCCATGCTCTTTTGCCAAATCTGATAGAAAAATCGCATTATCACGCACCGATAATATTTTCTTGGCGTGGCGTATAATGGCAGTATTTTTTAAGTGTGCATCAAAATCATCATCAAACATCATTGCATTGCGCCCGATGTCAAATTGGTGAAACGCGGTTTCAAATCCACTCCATTTATTTTCCACAACAGACCAATTGAACCCGGCTTGAAACACTCGCTTTGAAAGCTCAGATAGGATACGATCATCCGTTAAATCCAAAGTATCCGTTTTTAGGTTAGCATCTTGTAATAGGGTTTCCAGTGCCTTTGCGCCGCCCTTGCGATCTTGTGCCCGTTTTTTTATCTCTGAGATAGTCTGCATTCATTTCCCTTTCATAACGGTCTTAGTTAGCACAGTTAAAAATCGTGCGCGCGCATCTGGCAACGGGCGGTTGCCCAGCGCAGGCGCAAGGCGTTGTTCCAGAAAATACCCCGTAGTTTTAAGTGCATCCAGCACCTCTGCCGCTTCTTTCGTTGCTGTTTGTGCCCGTAAAAACCTTGGCAGTGGTAACATACGATCAGCCCAGTTTGCTCCTGCTTTGCGACTTACTGCCCGGCCTGATTTAGGCGATACATAAATCAAATCCTGTTGTACGCCAGTTGCTGCACAGCTTTCTAGATCCAACCCATACCCCAATTCTTCCAACACCGCATATTCCCATAACGCATAATCAGATAACCATGCATTGCCCTCAGCCATTTGATCAAACAATCCAATGGTTGCAGTGTATAAATGTGCAAAACACATGCGTTCGGGAAAAGCGAAATTGATCATTGAACAGACTGACCCCATCGCAGGTAAAGCCAATCGGTCAGACAGGATTGTGGTGCGTGATTGCACGGGCTCTATCGTATAACTGCCCAAATGCTCTTCTAGACGGGCCCGCCATTCTACATCGACTTGTGTGCCCGGTTGTAAGATCGGAGCCAGTTTGCGCCCCGCCCCGCCCCGTACAAGGCCAGCATGGCGGCCATGTTTTTGGGTCAATACATCTACAATCGTCGCACTTTCGCCGTGCTTACGAACCGATATAATAGTGCCTGTATCTTGCCATTCCATGACGTGAAGCTATCCGCTTAAACCCTCTTCGTCGAGCAAATGCCGCCCATCCCGGCTTTCAACTTCAATCATCCAGATATCAGGGTCAAAAGAACGTTGTTTTGCAAGGCTTGCATCTACATCCCGTTCTGCCCCTTCAGCCAGAATAGCCCAGACACGATGACCATCTAAATCATAGCTGCGGTGATACGCTTTTGCATTTCCGTCAAGTGTATTGAGTTTCACAATAACAGCCCCTGCTGTTGCATCGCCTTTTGCAGTGATAAATGCAGGTATGTCAGTGAGTTGTAAGCGGCGCAGGTAAGCGCGCACCCAAAAATCGCTGGTCAGTCTGGGGGTCATTTCTTGGTATCTGAGAAATCCAGACCCATTTCAGTAAAGCGTTCCGACTCATTTTCCCATTTCGGGCGCACTTTGATCTGAATAAACAAATGAACTTCAGCGCCGACAAGGTTTTTCAATTCAGTTCTTGCAGCAATGCTAACCGCTTTAATGGTTTGCCCTTTCGGGCCAAGTGCAATGCCCTTGTGTCGTTCACGGATCACATAAACCACTTGGTCAATGCGCACAGAGCCGTCTTTCTTTTGTTCCCACCCTGTGGTTTCTACAGTCAAGAAATAAGGTAATTCTTGATGTAATCGCAACATCAGTTTTTCACGGGTGGTTTCCGCAGCAATCATCCGCATCGGCACGTCAGCAATTTGGTCCTCAGGATACAGCCATGGGCCATTGGGCATGTTTGCAGCGCAATATTCGCGCAGCTCTTTTACGCCGAAGCCTTTTTCAGCGGACACCATGAAAGTTTCATTAAATTCAAACATTTCATTGATTTTTTGTGTCAGAACCAACAGTTTTTCTGATTTGACCATATCAATTTTATTGATCGCCAAAACCACCTTCTGCTTTGTGCGCAGGCGTTTGCTAAGGCCTTCTAAAATCGCTTCAACACCCTTGGTGATACCACGGTGCGCTTCGATCAGCAGCACCACCACATCACCATCATTTGCCCCGGCCCAAGCGGCGGCAACCATAGCTTTATCTAAGTTCCGGCGGGTTTGAAACAAGCCCGGCGTATCAACAAAAATCAGCTGTGCATCGCCCTCTATTGCGATCCCGCGGATGCGCGCACGCGTGGTTTGCACTTTGTGAGTAACGATTGAGACTTTAGCCCCGACCATATAATTCATTAATGTCGATTTGCCTGCATTTGGTTCACCGATCAGGGAAACATATCCGCATTTTTTATTATTCATGGGTTCACCTGTTCTAATAATTTAGCCGCTGCCATTTGTTGGGCCTGTCGTTTGGATAACGCACTGGCTACGGCAGACACCCCGTTGTCAAGCTGTGCTTCAATTTCAAATACCGGCGCGTGATCGGGGCCAGTGCGGCCAATTTCCACATACTTAGGCGGTGACATTTTATGGCCCTGTGCCCATTCCTGTAAAGTTGTTTTCGGATCCCGAGCATCTTCTTCAGCCGCATTAATACGTGTGCCCCAAAGCCGCAAGATCAATTTTTCGGCTGCATCAAGTCCGGCATCAAGATACACGGCTGCAATGATGGCTTCCATCGCATCACCAAGGATTGCGGTTTTCTTGCGCCCACCCGACAACATTTCCGAGCGGCCCAACTTCAAAGCCACCCCTAAATCAATTTCACCTGCAATATCTGCGCAGGTTTCTTTACGCACCAACGCATTGAAACGTGGTGCCAGCTGCCCTTCGGTAGCGTCTTTATCTTTTTCCAATAAAGCTTGCGCGATCACCAATGCCAACACCCTGTCACCCAAAAATTCCAGTCGTTGATTATCGGCTCGGGTAAGTGAACTTAACGAGGAATGTGTCGTCGCTTCAATCAACAGTTCGGGTTGAGAAAACTGATGGTCCAAACGTGTACAGAAATCTTTCAGTTCACTTGCAAGTTTCACTCAAGCCTCTTGAAAAAACGATCCGAACGCCATGTCCAGAATGCCAACATTGATTTGCCCGCCGACGAAAAAATCACACGGTCTGCACGGCCAACAAGATTTTCGAAGGGCACATAGCCCACACCGCCTACGCTACGCGGATAACGGCTGTCTTGTGAGTTATCGCGGTTATCACCCATAAAGAAGTAATGTGCAGCTGGTACGGTGTAAACGCCGGTTTGATCTGCAAAATCAACATCAATATTCAAAACTTCATGTACAACACCGTTTGGCAGAGTTTCTTTGTACAATTCTTTTTCACAAGTCCCGCCGTTCATCGCAACTGGGCTGTTGCTACATCGCGGTGTGTTCCCCATCGGGCCTTGTCGTTCTTTTATTTCTGTGAATGTGCCCACACGTTCCAAAGGAACGGCAACTTCATTAATGTAAATCTGTCCGGCTTTTATCTGCACGCGATCACCCGGCAGGCCGATCAGTCGCTTAATATAGTCGACTTGACTGACAGGGTGTTTAAACACAACAATATCGCCGCGTTCAGGTTCACTGGCAAAAATGCGCCCAGGGAACGGGCAGGCAGAAAACGGGCAGGAATGCTTTGAGTAACCGTAAGCCATTTTATTGACGAACATGAAGTCGCCAATCAAAAGCGTAGACTTCATTGATCCTGACGGTATCCAGAATGGTTGGAAAAACACGGTGCGAATAACACCTGCGATCAGTAAAGCAACGATGATCGTTTTAATTGTTTCACCAATGCCGTCTGACTTTTCATTTGCCATTGTTCATATTCCTTTTAGCTTGAGCGCTACATGGCGCGTGCGTGCGCTTTAGTCAAGCGATCGGACGCGCTTCAATCACCACAAAAGCTTGTGCCCAAGGGTGATCATCAGTCAAAGTTACATGAACATGAGCTTCATGACCTTTGGGAGTTAATTTGGCCAGCCGTTCTGCCGCCCAGCCCGTCAATTCTATTGTTGGCTGACCTGTACGCATGTTTTTCACGCCCATATCTTTCCATGAAATTCCCATCGCAAGCCCAGTGCCCAGGGCTTTCGAACAAGCCTCTTTTGCGGCCCAGCGTTTAGCGTAAGTGCCTGCCACATCTTTACGGCGTTCAGATTTAGCTTGTTCAATCTCCGTGAACACACGGTTTTTAAAACGGTTGCCAAAACGATCCAGTGTACCTTGGATGCGGTCAATATTAGCCAAATCTGTACCGATACCGATGATCATGAATAGACAATCACATTCATGCTCGCGCCTCGTCCATTAATCTGCGCATTTTAACGATTGCGTGTTCCAGCCCATCAAAGATCGCTTCACCAATCAAAAAGTGCCCGATATTCAGCTCCACCACCTCGGGAAACTCGGCAATTGATTTAGCCGTATCATAAGTAATACCGTGGCCTGCATGTATTTCCAGCCCCAGATCATGGGCAAAAGCAGACATTTCGCGCAAGCGTTCAAGTTCCACATCACTGGTATCAAACCGGCCTTCGGTGAACGCATCACAATAGGGCCCGACATGCAATTCAATAATATCGGCCCCAATCCGGTGCGCAGCTTCAACTTGCTTGATTTCCGCAGCAATAAAGATCGATACGCGACTGCCCGCATCCCGCAACGGCGCAATAAAGTGAGCCAGCTTATTTTCTTCACGTGCCACATCAAGACCACCTTCGGTAGTGCGTTCTTCACGTTTTTCGGGCACGATGCAAACCGCGTGCGGCTTGTGACGTAAAGCAATCTTTTGCATTTCGTCAGTTGCAGCCATTTCAAAGTTCAACGGTACACTAAGCCCGTCCATCAGCGCCTCAATATCCGTATCCGTAATATGGCGACGGTCTTCACGCAGATGCGCCGTGATCCCGTCAGCGCCGGCTTTTTCCGCCAGCAATGCCGCACGCAAAGGATCAGGGTAAGTCCCGCCGCGTGCATTGCGCACAGTTGCAACATGATCAATATTCACGCCAAGGCGCAGTTTATTATGATAATTCGCCATATCTATCACAGCCTTTTTAAACAATTTTAATTCGCCAAATGTTTATGGCGCTTTCTTTTCTGCAAGTTTGCGCGCACGGCGTTCCTGCAATTTCAACCTACGTCGTTTTTGGTAAGTGGCAATAAGGGGTTTTGAAAAAAGGTAAAAAATCAAGGCTGTTATTAAACCTGGGATAATGCCCCCGACAAGATAAGGTAAAAATACCTCATGAGTAAATTCAAAGAAACCATCCCATGAGCTTTTTTGGTAGCCAAAGATAGATTTTACATTACCCCAAAGCGTGCCGAATGCATCCTGAAATCCATTATATATCTTATGCCAAACCGTTTTTTTATGATCCATATCCAAAATCACCAAACCCAGTTGATAACTGGTGGCAGCAATGATCGGGAATGTGATCGGGTTACCCACAAATGTTGCTAGTAAAGCCGCAAAGACATTGCCGCGAAAAACTAAAGCCAAAAACCAAGCTGCAAAGAAGTGTAAACCGAAAAGCGGAGTAAAGGTTACGAACACACCACACGCAATGCCCATGGCGATTTTATGCGGTGTATCAGGCAGACGCTTAACCCGATGGCTAAGATAATCCACTCCCCGGCGCCAACCTTTGCGTGGGTATATAAACTCTACAATCCATTGCCAGTACGTTTGCTTATCTCTGCGTTTAAAAACCACGCTTTATTTGCTCCAATTACCTCATATCACGGGTGCGATCTTCATATCATTGCGGCCTTGCATTGTGCGTTTCACTTGCGCCACATCCGAATCAGCTTCTACCGCAGTCATTACATGATGCAGATGTCCCACATCTCGTACCTGAATTTCAATCGTCATTTGATAAAAGTCAGGTTTTCGTTCGGTAAATTGTAAATCTGCAATATTCGCATTCTGCTCACCTATCAAAGTACATATGCGACCAAGGACACCAGCATCATTTGCCATTGTCACTTCAATGGTCACATTGTTCGTAGGGTCATTGCGCCCTTGGGTCCAATGCAAATCAATCCAACGGTTTGATTGATCTTCATACTTTGCCAATTTTTCACAATGGATAGTGTGAAATACCACCCCTTTTCCCCGCGTAGCGATCCCAATGATCCGTTCACCTGGTAAAGGCTGGCAGCATTGACCAGGTTGTGCATACTGCCCGGGATTAAGCCCGACAATTTTAGCAACAGGTTGATCGGTGTTAGATTTTCCATTCGTTAAAAGTTCTGGATATAAGGCACCAACTAAGTCAGAGCCTGTCATTTCTGCGCTTCCTAAACGTGCTAACAGGGCTTCTTTGTTTTTAAGGCCCAATTTTTTGGCAGCGGTTGTCAAAGCCTTATCTGTCGATTTTTTACCGACATGTTCCAAGGCCACACGCGCCAGTTCTGTGCCAAGACGGACATAACCATCGCGGTGTTCTTCACGTAAAGCCCGCCTAATCGCAGATTTAGCACGTCCGGTCACTGCAATATCAATCCAACTGGATTGTGGCCGCTGCCCCTCCGCTGTAGTGATTTCCACAGATTGGCCATTGCGCAGGCGCGTCCAAAGCGGCACGCGGCGGCCATCCACCTTAGCACCGACACAAGCGGCACCAATGCGTGTGTGAATAGCATAAGCAAAATCTATCGGTGTAGCACCTCGTGGCAATTGGATCACTTCACCCTTGGGAGTAAAACAAAACACCTGATCTGAAAACATATCCAGCTTCACATGTTCCAGAAATTCTTCATGATCCTGATCATCCGAATTGCCAAAACGTTCAGTCAATGAGGCCAGCCACGTAAAAGGATCAACCGCAAAAGGGTTTTCCACCCGTTGCCCATCTTTATAAGACCAGTGCGCCGCCACACCGGTTTCGGCAACATCGTGCATTAGACGGGTGCGAATTTGGATTTCCACACGCTTGCCATCTCGCCCGGAAACTGTGGTGTGCACTGAACGATATCCATTGGATTTCGGTTGGCTTAGGTAATCCTTGAAACGCCCTGGTACTGCCGTCCAACGATGATGAACCGCCCCCAAAGTTTTATAAATGTCTTCTTCATTAGTGGTCAGTATCCGAAAGGCATAAATATCGCTAAGGCGCGAAAACCCTTCACCCTTTTCCTGCATTTTACGCCAGACTGAATAAGGTTTTTTCTCGCGACCAACGACTTCGGCTTCAATATCAGCTTTTTCCAGAACATCCCGAATATCTTGTGTAATCTTCGGAATAACATTCTCGGTCTGGCTGCGTAGCGTCAGGAAACGGCGCAGGATAGAATTACGACCTTCGGGATTCAAAACTCGAAACGATAGGTCCTCTAATTCATCGCGCATCCACTGCATTCCCATGCGGCCTGCAAGCGGGGCAAATATATCCATTGTTTCACGGGCTTTTTGCAGCTGTTTTTCGGGACGCATATGTTTAATGGTACGCATATTATGCAGCCGGTCACCCAGCTTCACCAAAATCACCCGTACATCCTTGGACATCGCCAACAACAGTTTGCGCACATTCTCGGCTTGCTTTGCATCTTTCGAAGACATTTCAAGATTTGTCAGCTTAGTAACACCATCAACAAGCTGTGCCACTTCCACACCAAATTTCTGAGCAACTTCCCTGTAAGTTGACTTGGTGTCTTCAATCACATCATGCAATAGTGCGGTGACAATCGTGGAATCATCCAGACTTTGCTGGGCAAGCAGTGCGGCTACTTCAATGGGGTGGGTGAAATAAGGTTCGCCTGAATGACGAACCTGACCTTCATGCATCAGTTTGCCATACTCATACGCATCGGTAATAAGTTTGGCATTGCTATTCGGGTTGTAAGTACGGACGTGATCTACAAGTTTTTCAACGGGGATCATTTGTGGCAAAGCCTTATCTTTAGGTGCCATACCAAAGTTGCCCTTGGCAGCTTGTCCTTATTTCATTTCCTGTGCTTCCATCAAAGCACGCAGCAGATTTTCCTCTGACATATCATCTTCGGCTTGATCTGGTTCTTCGCCCATCAGCAAGGCCATTTGATCTTCTTCCGGCTCATCTACTTCAATTTGTGTTTGGTGGCTTTCGATTGCCGCTTCCATCAGATAATCCGCAGTCATGGTTTCTTCAGCAATTTCGCGAAGAGCCACAACAGGGTTTTTGTCATTGTCACGCGGCACTGTAATTTCAGCACCCGAAGACAATTCGCGCGCACGGTGTGCAGCCAGCAAAACCAGATCAAACTGATTATCAACTTTATCGACGCAATCTTCTACTGTGACACGTGCCATCGGGAAACTCCAAAAACGGTATGAATGAAACGGGTCTTTACGCCTTTTCCCTAATAATGGCAAGGGGAATTGATAGAGTTTTACCTATCAGGAAGTTGTACAATCTTTCGCAATTCTTCATCGTCAATTTCAGCAAGCAACATATCAATTGAAGCGCCTGTTACCGGATGCACCCAATGAGGGGCCACGGCTTTAAGTGGCACTAAAACAAACCCCCTATCCTGAAGGCGTGGATGTGGTAAAATCAATGTGTCAGGCCATGTATTTTTCTGCAAATCAAGTGGCATTTCGCGCCACTTTTGATGTATTTCAGCACTTGGCAGAACCTGCCCCTGATAATCCAGTAAATCAATATCAATAACCCGCGCAGCCCAACGCTTTTGGCGCACCCTTCCCAACTGATTTTCCACCTCATGTAGGACCGTCATTAAAGCGCTAGGCGTTAAAGTTGTTGTGGCCTTAATCACTGTATTGACATAATCAGGCCCGCTGCCGGGCGGAAATGCTGGCGTAGTATAAAACGGGCTATACTTAATGTTTCGTAAGTATTTCCTCTGTAATAACACATAAGATGCTTCAATATTTTCTTGAATAGCCCCTAATTGGTTATTTTGGTTCCCACCAAAGGCCAAATAGACTGTCTTTTGGTTAGTTCTATCATTTTCAGCTTGATGCATGTATTATGCGCCCTATGTTCACGTTGTTCACCCTTAGGCACACGCAAATACTTTAGTTTACTGGTTGAATGCAAATACGAAATTAATTTAAAGGGAAACTCTATGTTTTACCGAGATGAGCGCCTTGCTCTTTTTATTGATGGCTCTAATCTATATGCAGCGGCGAAATCGCTTGGCTTTGATATAGATTACAAGTTGTTACGAACAGAATTCATGCGCAGAGGGAAACTTCTGCGCGCTTTTTACTATACAGCCTTACTTGAGAACGATGAGTACTCACCGATCCGCCCTTTGGTAGATTGGCTGAATTACAACGGTTTTACGATGGTGACGAAACCTGCCAAAGAATATACTGATTCTATGGGCCGGAAAAAAGTCAAAGGCAACATGGATATCGAACTGGCCGTGAATGCAATGGAATTGGCCCCTCATGTGGATCACATGGTGATATTCTCTGGTGATGGAGATTATCGTCCTTTAATCGAATCACTGCAACGTCAAGGGGTTCGGGTTTCTGTGGTATCCACAATTCGATCTCAGCCACCAATGATTTCAGATGAATTGCGTCGCCAGGCTGATAATTTCATCGAACTGGAAGAATTACGTGATGTTGTTGGACGCCCACCACGGCCGGATGACGAGTTTGCCGCACCGGCTTTTGAAACCGAAACTGCCGAATAAATTTTAAGCCCCGAACCTTAACGTTTGGGGCTTAAAACTTTAAGGGATCTGTGCCATACCAAATCCCATGAAACAAAAACTTAACCTATATCTTGCTGCTCCGCGCGGTTTTTGCGCAGGCGTTGACCGTGCCATTAAGATTGTTGAAATGGCGATCGAGAAATGGGGCGCGCCAGTGTATGTACGCCATGAAATTGTGCACAACAAATATGTTGTCGACAGTTTGCGTTCCAAAGGGGCGATTTTTGTTGAGGAGCTAGATGAGTGCCCTCTTGACCGCCCTGTGATTTTCTCGGCCCATGGCGTGCCAAAATCCGTACCTGCATCTGCTAAAAAACGTAACATGATTTATGTAGATGCCACCTGTCCGTTAGTATCCAAGGTACATATTGAAGCGCAACGCCACCATCAAAACGGCCTGCAAATGGTCATGATCGGTCATGCCGGTCACCCAGAGACCATCGGCACGATGGGGCAGTTGGCCGCAGGTGAGGTTTTACTGGTGGAAACCCCTGCAGATGTCGCCACTTTAAAACCACGTGATGACAATAAACTGGCCTTCATCACTCAAACCACCCTGAGTGTAGATGATACCGTCGAAATCGTTGATGCGCTGAAAACACGTTTTCCAAACATCATCGGCCCGCATAAAGAAGATATTTGTTATGCCACGACCAACCGCCAAGAAGCGGTAAAAGCCGTAGCTTCTAGTATTGACGCGCTGTTAGTGATTGGAGCACCAAACTCTTCCAATTCCAGACGGTTAGTTGAAGTAGGTGCTAATGCCGGGTGCAAATATTCGCAATTGGTGCAACGCGCCAAAGATATTGACTGGCGCGCGATGGACGGGGTGAAATCTGTTGGCATTACAGCAGGTGCATCCGCCCCTGAAATACTGATAAATGAGGTCATTGACGCCTTTAAGGATCGCTACGACGTAACAACAGAAATTGTTGAAACTGCTATTGAAAATGTCGAATTTAAAGTTCCGCGTATACTAAGAGAAAACACTTGAACATAGAGTTTTTACTGACAGCGCTCATCGTGGTATTGGCACCGGGCACGGGTGTTATTTACACCGTAGGAACAGGATTATCACAAGGTACACGCGCAGCTATTGCAGCAAGCTTTGGTTGCACCTTAGGAATTATACCTCATCTTTTGGCCGCAACACTTGGGCTGGCGGCTATCTTGCACACAAGCACACTGTTGTTTCAAGCTGTCAAATGCGCAGGGGTCATATTCCTGTTGTATCTTGCATGGCAAACATTACAGACACAAAACCCGCCCCTGATCAAAGAGGGTCAAACAAAAAATACTTTAATAAAAGTCACTGTAAAAGGTGGGTTGATCAACATTTTAAACCCAAAGCTCTCAATCTTTTTTTTGGCTTTCCTACCACAATTTCTGACCGGTAACATTATAACTGCAACATCCGAAATGATCTTGCTAGGCACCATTTTCATGGTGATAACTTTTATTGTTTTTATCGGTTACGGCATTTTCGCTTCTGTAGTTCGCAAACGCATTTTACAAAACCCTAATGTACTTAAATGGGCACACCGTGTTTTCGCGGCAACTTTCGCTGGCTTGGCTGTGAAATTGGCAACTGAAAGACAATAATGGCTGATAAAGAAACCATAAATACCTATGATACTACTGCAACAGATTACGCAAAATTTGTAAGTCGCATCACACCTGACCGCGACTTACAAAGGTTCATAGATGCAATACCAAAAGGCGGTTTGGTTTTAGACTGGGGCTGCGGTCCGGGAAATTCCGCAGCCATGATGCAATCGGCTGGGCTTGTTGCAGAAGCGATTGACGCATCTGAAAAAATGGTAGAACTGGCGCGTGAAAAATATGGCTTAAACGTCAAACAAGGAACATTTGATGAATTGGCAGTGCAGGATCGATATAACGGCCTATGGGCTAATTTCAGCCTGTTACATGCGCCTAGATCCAACATGAAAAAACATTTACAAGCTGCCCATACTGCTTTGAAAAAAGATGGGTATTTTCATATTGGTATGAAATTAGGAACCGGTGAATTACGTGATCGGCTGGCCCGTATGTACACTTATTACCAAGAGGATGAACTAAAGAGCCTTATTGAAGGGGCCGGCTTTACCATCGCCACCAGCCGTAAGGACGCAATGGAAGGGATGACAGGTGACAAAGAACCCTTCATCATCATAACCGCACATGCCTGATTTATACGCTTACACAGACGGTGCCTGTTCGGGCAATCCTGGTCCTGGCGGCTGGGGTGTTTTATTTTTAGCGCGCGAAGACGGTATGACTGTCAAAGAGCGCACGTTAAGTGGTGGGGCGTTGAATACCACTAATAATCAAATGGAACTGATGGCTGCAATCAGCGCGCTTGAAACCTTAGCAAAAGCCAGCACGATCACAATCATCACTGATAGCTCTTACGTCAAAGATGGTATTACCAAATGGATACATGGTTGGAAAAAAAACGGCTGGCGCAATGCAGCCAAGAAACCTGTAAAGAATACCGAGCTTTGGCAACGGTTGGATGAGGCCACTAAACCACATCAGGTTACTTGGCAGTGGATAAAAGGGCATGCGGGTCACCTTGAAAATGAACGTGCTGATGAACTGGCACGGATGGGCATGGAGCCTTTTAAGGCCAAATAACAGGCCTTTATTGTCGTGTTTTTACTAGTTTTGGAAATTTTATTAAGCATAGTGAATATACTAACTCTTATTCACGGACCCCAACATGCTTGCAACTGCTATAAGTAAAATCCAAGGCTCAGCAATTTCCGCGATTTTTGATAAAGCCACACAATTGCGGGCCCAAGGGTGTGATTTGATTGATTTCTCAGTAGGAGAACCCGATTTTGATACTCCTGATCATATCTGTGCGGCAGGTATAGATGCGATAAAACAAGGGATGACACGCTATACTGCAGTGGATGGCACCCAAGATTTGAAACTTGCTATCGCGCGTAAATTTCAAGCGGATAATAATCTGAATTATTCCTCTGCAGAAATTATCATCAGCGCAGGGGCCAAGCCACTTCTAGCAACAGCTATACAAGCAATCGTTAATCCAGATGACGAAGTGATTATCCCTACCCCAGCTTGGCCTTCCCATATCGGGATGGTTGAGGTTTGTGATGCTAACCCAGTGATGGTGCCAACTACCAATGAAGATGACTTCAAACTAAATGCCGCAAAATTAGAGGCTGCAATCACACCAAAAACTAAATTGCTACTGTTATGTTCACCATCTAATCCGACAGGAGCGGTTTACTCGGCCAACTTATTAGCCGCTCTGGCTGAAGTGTTACGCCAGCATCCTGATGTTCTTGTTATCTCTGACGATCTTTATGAGCACATCATTTTTGATGATCACCGCTTTGCCACTATGGCCGCTATTGCCCCTGACTTACGCAACCGCATTTTAACAGTGAACGGTGTATCAAAAGCTTATGCTATGACAGGTTGGCGCATTGGCTATGCAGGTGGGCCCGAATGGTGGTTAGATGGCATCCGTAAAATCTCATCCCAAATTAACGGTGGGCCGTGCTCAATCAGTCAGGCTGCCAGTATTGCTGCATTGGACGGGCCACAAGATTTTTTGACAATATGGCGTGAGATGTATCAAAACAGGCGTGACATCGCCCTTGATGGACTTGCAAAAATCAACGGAATTACGAGTGGAAAACCCGAAGGTGCATTCTATCTGATGCCCCATTGCGGTGGCTTGCTTGGGCGCAAAAGCCCTGATGGTAAAGTCATTGAAACCTCTACCGACCTAGCTTCTTATTTATTAGAAGCAGGCGTTGTTATCGTACCAGGTGCTGGCTTTTTTTGTGATCCTTATTTTCGCATGTCTATTGCCACATCAGAAGCAAATATCAGTGAAGGTCTTAAACGTATGACTGCTGCATGTAACGCATTGAAATAGGAACTTTACCATGACCCTTAGTATGTCCGCATTCGCCGAGAACCTAACCTATAATGATTTGCCCGAACCTTTACTGCAAATATTGCGGCGCAGCTTTCTAGATACAATGGGGGTGGCCGCAATTGGCACAACCACTGAACTTTCTGCCCTTGCCCAAAAAGGCGCCTTAGCGGTTTTCGGCACAGGTACTGCAGGGGGTGCGCGTATGTTAATGGATGGTCGCACACTTAGCCCTGCAGGGGCTGCAATGGCAGGGGCCTTTACTGTTGACAGTATTGATGCCCACGACGGTACATCTCCCAACAAAGGTCACGCCGGATCAGCGATTTTTCCTGCTTTATTGGCAGTGGCAGATACCTTGCGTGCAAACGACCAACCAGTAACAGGTAAAGATTTTGCGACATGGTTAGCGGTTGCCTATGAGATCAGCTACCGCTCTGGCCAGGTACAACATGCCACCTGTGCGGACTATCACACTTCAGGCGCATGGACAGCAGTTGGTGTTGCAGTTGCATGTGCAAAGATGCTGGGTTGCGATGCCGCGCAAATTCGTCATGCCGCCGGCATCGGCGAGTATCACGGCCCGCGCAGCCAAATGATGCGCTGTATCGATTTTCCAACAATGGTGCGTGATGGCGTAGGTTGGGGTGCACCTTCTGGCGTGACTGCCGCATATCTTGCTCGCGAAGGTTTTACCGGTGCGCCTGCACTGACCTGTGAAGGCCAAGATGCTGAACCTTATTGGCATGATCTGGGTGATACATGGCTGACAGTTAGGGATACCCATTACAAACCCTACCCATGTTGCCGCTGGGCGCATCCCTCATTGGATGCAGTTCAAGCATTGATGGCGCAGCACAATCTGACGCATGACCATGTCAAAGCCGTAAACATCAAAACATTCCACAACGCCACACGGCTTGCAGGCCATGAACCGCAAACATTGGATGATTTTACCTATGCCATTGCCTTTCCTGTAGCTGCAATGATCGTCCGCGGACAAGTCGGTATTGAAGAGCTGACACCTGAAACCCTGCGAGACCCCGATATCTTGCGCATCAGCCGCGCAACCACACTTATTGATGATGCCCATATGACTAAAATCAGCGATGGCAAACGGTGGGCGCAAGTTACAATTATCGACACCAAGGGAAATGAATATATCGACGATCCCCGCACGCCCCGTGGTGACACGGATCTACCGCTAAGTGACCTCGAAATCAGTCAAAAATTCCACAATTTCGCAGATCCTGTGCTTGGGGTAGAACGGGCAAAACAGATAGAAACCTTAACTGCGGATTTTGATACATTAAATGCAGATGACTTCTCTAAATTGATGGATCTGTGTCTTGGATCGATTTAACAAACACCTATGTGCGTTAAATCGATCCAGTATAGTGCTTTAATCGTATCTACCTAAACACGCTCAAGCATCAAAGCGATGCCTTGCCCTACACCGATACACATCGTACATAAAGCACGGTTCATTTGCTGGTTTTGCAACTCAATAGCTGCTGTTAGAGCCATACGCGCGCCCGACATGCCCAAAGGATGCCCAAGTGCAATGGCACCGCCGTTCGGATTTACAAAATCAGCTTTATCGTCAATACCAAGCTGACGCAGAACCGCTATCCCCTGGCTAGCAAAAGCTTCGTTCAACTCGATCAAGTCTATATCAACGATATTCAAACCTAAGCGCGTTAACAGTTTTTCTGTCGCTGGGGCAGGGCCAATACCCATAATACGCGGCGGCACACCTGCAACCGCAGTGCCGGTAATTCTTGCTTTCGGGGTCAATCCATATTTCTCAACCGCTTTCTTTGAAGCGATCAAAACCGCTGCTGCCCCGTCATTCACACCAGATGTATTCCCCGCGGTAACCGTTCCACCTTGCCTGAATGGCGTTGGCAGGTTAGCCAATTTTTCTAATGAACTCAGGCGTGGATGCTCATCAATATCAAACACAACAGAGGCTTTGCGCCGTTGCGGGATCGACACTGGTGTAATCTCTTGGGCCAGACGCCCTGAAGCGATTGCACGGGCAGCTTTTTCTTGCGATCGCAGCGCAAAAGCATCTTGATCTGCGCGTGATATATTAAAATCCTCGGCCACGTTTTCAGCTGTCTCTGGCATCAACTCGGCACCAAATTGATCTTTCATTTGAGGATTGATAAAGCGCCAACCGATAGTTGTATCATACAACTCGGCCTTACGTGAAAATGCCGTTTCAGCCTTCCCCATCACCATAGGTGCCCGGCTCATGCTTTCCACCCCCCCCGCAAGGATTAAATCAGCTTCACCAGCACGAATACTGCGAGCAGCCGTCCCAATCGCATCCAACCCAGAACCACAAAGGCGATTCAACGTAACCCCGCCAATTGTGTCAGGCAAACCAGATAACAGAACCGCCATGCGAGCTACATTACGATTATCTTCACCAGCTTGATTAGCGCACCCGATGATTGTGTCATCAATTGCCATAGGATCAAGATTACCAGCACTTGCAACAACTCGAGCTATAACACCAGCAAGCAAATCATCGGGGCGTATCGATGATAATGCCCCGCCATATCGACCAATCGGTGTGCGTAATCCTTCACATAAATAAGCATCTGTCATAGGTCGTCCTTTGTAAAATGCACATGTGATGCTTGTCTCAAATTATCGTGAAGCACAGCAATATTAACAGCATAGCAGGTTTTTGGGGCATTCAAATTCTGTTCTTCCATCTGTAACATACCCCGCAGTTATCCAAAAGAGTCGTTATCAAATGTGATATCCAAGTCTTTAATACCCATATCCCAAGCCCATACCTGGATCGCAGATCTATCCGCGTCCGTCAGGTTATTTAAGGCCGTTATTTACGCCCTGTAAATTTTGGCGTACGTTTTTCAAGAAAGGCCGAAACACCTTCCTTGTAATCAGCCGAACGCCCGCAAACCTGTTGCAACTTGGCTTCAAGTTCAAGTTGTTCATCAAATGAATTCGTACTTGCTGCATTAATCGCTTGTTTAGTTAATGCAAAACCAAGCGTAGGCCCGCCTGCCATTTTAGTAGCCAGCACACGTGCTTCATTCATCAATTCATCGCCAGCAACAGTTTTCCAAATCAACCCCCATTCCTGTGCTGTTTTTGCAGTAATCGGTTGCCCTGTTAAGGCAAGTCCTTTAGCGCGCGCAGGACCTATTAAATGCGTCAAACTCCAAGTACCACCCGCATCTGGAATCAAGCCCACATTAGCAAAAGATTGGATAAACTTGGCCGCATCATTTGCCAAGACAATATCACAAGCCAACGCAATGTTGGCGCCAGCGCCAGCCGCCACACCGTTCATTGCACATATCACGGGTTTTTCCATGGTACGGATCAAGCGCACTAACGGATTATATAAGGTTTCAAGCGTATGGGCCAAGTCAGGTGGGCCACCCATTTTACGCGGATCACGGCCTTCCAGATCTTGCCCGGCACAAAAGCCACGTCCCGAACCCGTCAGTAAAATCGCGCGGATATCTGGGTCATTTGCCGCAGCGGTTAAGCTCGCACGTAAAGCCACATGCATTTCGTCGTTAAATGAATTTAATTTTTCAGGACGGTTCAGTATTATCTCAACCCAACTGTTATTGTTCACGGTAATGATCGTATCAGACATCAAAACGTCCCTCTTTATGAGTACCAAAAATATTTCACAATTCATCTGGCCAATCGATTAAGAAATGACCATGGAAGCACAGCTGGCATTTCACTGAAGATAAGGACATTTTATGGACCCGAGCAACTGAAAAATTTAACACATGGTAAATAAGCTGCGTAAGATTTCAGCCCGGAACCATGCGATATAGTGATAAGATTAGTTTCACCCTGCCAGCTACGCCAAGATCACACGAATCCTGTTAAATTCAGAGATTATTAAAGCTTACCTTCAACATCGAATATCAGGATTTCAAATACCTAATTTTCGATTAGACCTTGCAATGCTGCAAAATCATCAAATGCAGCATCAGAACTTAAATCTTCGACAGAAGCTTTACGGTAACCTTGGGTAAACAAAAAAAACGGTTGTTTTGCATTACGTGCAGTTTGTGCATCGACCTCACTATCGCCGACATAGATACAGGTATTTTGCTCCAGCATTTGCATGGCTTTAAACAAGGGAGCAGGATCAGGTTTTTTAACCTCTAAACTATCGCCACCGATAACTGCTTCAAAAAATTTGTTTATTTTCAGGCATTCCAAAACCTGTATAGCCAGATCGTAGGGTTTGTTTGTGCAAATGGCCATTTTGTAACCCGCCTTCTGTAGAGTTTCCAATGCACTTAAAGCGCCTTTGTTTAGGTAACTTAATGTTGCGGGATTAACTGCATAATGGGCAGAAAATACAGCCACCAGTTCAGCGTGCTTATCGTCAGAGTGCTCAATTCCAACCTTATGCATCACACGTTCAACCAGTTTGGGCACACCATTTCCGATAAATCCAATGATGGTTTCCAGTGGCAAGGGTTCAATGCCTAAATCAGTTAAAAGATTATTCGCGGCATCGTGTATGTCAGGTGCAGATTCGACAAGCGTGCCGTCCAGATCAAAAATGATTGTATTCATGCATCCTTCCATTTGATCGAGCATTCTACGAATGCAATCTGCGATTTAAGTCCTTTGCTGGTTTTGGCAATCTGAGCCGCGGCACTGCAACTCCCCTTAATACTGGAAGTCAAAAAAACAGATGTACAAGTGACGACGTAAGCGGGTGCGGTCAGTTGATCTTCGTCATGTAGATAAGGAAATGTGAATCCCTTATATGTGGTCATTTGTACCATATTGTCAAAACTGCCATCAGACCAACGCAGCGTTTGCTGCATCACGAATGGCTTTGATGTTGCGGCCGTAAATCTCTGGTTTATCCACACTACCACCACGAAATACCGCAGACCCTGCCACCAGAACATCAGCACCGGCCGCAGCCACCAAAGGTGCCGTGTTCGGGTCAATACCGCCATCCACTTGAATATGGATAGGCCGGCTTTGGATCATAGAACGGGTTTGACGTATTTTTTCAATCATTGAGTGATTAAATTTCTGCCCTCCAAATCCAGGGTTAATCGTCATCACGAGTATCATATCAATACTGTCCAAAATATGCTCTATAACTGACAAAGGCGTAGTCATGTTCAAAGCCACACCAGCCTTAAGCCCCAAGTTTCGAATGCTTTGCAATGAGCGTTGCAAATGTGGCCCGGCTTCTGCATGAACCGTGATCATATCCGAGCCTGCCTTGGCAAAGCCTTCGATATAAGGATCAGCCGGCGCAATCATCAAATGTACATCCATGAAAGTTTTCACATGCGGACGGATGGCTGCAACAACATTCGGGCCAATCGTCAGGTTCGGCACAAAATGCCCATCCATCGGGTCAACATGTATCCAGTCACAACCCTGCTCCTCTATCGCGCGAATTTCAGCACCAAGATTGGCAAAATCAGCAGAGAGAATGGAAGGAGCTATTTTTATATCACGGTTGAAAGACATGTTCGTTCCTAAGCCAGATTTATATGGGCGATGCGTATCACCGCCAGCCGTCAGGATCAAGTTGGAGTGGTCAAGATACTCAAAGAAACCCGGCATTCGTAACGCATTCGTTTCGATCAATGATCGGGGTTGCCGTCCCCATGCGTTACCATTCAATGGTATACGAACCCTGTGTATTATCATCAGTGACCATGCAAAGCATCAGCTTAACTGCGATTTCACCTTCCATTTCACCAAAGCCCATTATGTTGCATGCATGCCAGAGACACCCTACATCTGCCTTTGATCGAGAAAACTTATCGCACCTAGCACGGTGTTTCTCTTCTTAACTTTTCACCCGTTGCATCTTTGGGTCGTACAACGGTGCCAAACTAACCGTACAAGGCACCCGAACAGTGGCGACATCCAGTTCATATTTACCCGTTCGCACATAAGCAGCATCCACCCCGTCAGCATCACGAATATAACCCAGACCGATAGATTTACCCATAGTGTGCCCATACCCCGCAGAGCTAAGCCAGCCCACACGTTCGCCGTTGCGATAAATCGTTTCGCGGCCTGACAGAATCACATCGCTGTCTGCTACAAAGGTTGCCAGCATCTTTTTCATGCCGTTTGCACGTTGCATTTCAACCGCAGCACGGCCCTTAAAATCAATATTCTTGCGCATCTTCACCGCCCAACCAAGGCCTGCCTCATCAGGGGTGTGATCCGGCCCAATGTCAGAACCCCAAGCCCGATAACCTTTTTCAAGACGTAAGGTTTCAATAGCGCGGTAGCCTGCATTGATCAGCCCATGTGCGGCACCCGCTTTATGCAGTGCTGCATAAACTGTCGCTGCATATTCAACAGGCAAGTGTAATTCCCAACCCAGCTCACCGACATAAGTGACCCGCATGGCATTTACTGGGCAGCCTGCAATACCGATGGTTTTAGCAGTGCCGAAACGGAAACCTTCATTACTGACATCATCGCGTGTAACTGCTGCCAGAATATCGCGTGCCTTTGGCCCCATCAGTGATAAAACCGCATAAGATGACGTAACATCGAATAGTTGCGCATTCATACCTTCAGGAATGTTACGCGAAATCCAGTTGAAATCATGGGTCGCATACCCGGTCCCTGTAACAATATAAAACGCGTCTTCAGCCACGCGCACAACGGTCAAATCGCACTCGATCCCAGCACGGTCGTTCAACATTTGCGTGTAAATCAGTGAGCCAACGGGTTTGGCCACATCATTCGCAGCAATCCAGCTCAATGCGGCTTCGGCATCGGGCCCTTTCAGGCTAAATTTAGCAAAAGAGGTTTGATCAAACAAAACTGCCGTCTCACGTGCTGCTTTATGTTCGCGGCCAACAGCTGCATGCCAGTTTGGCCTTTCAAAGGTATAGATGTCGTGTTGCACTTCACCCGTTTTGGTATCTGCATACCAATTCGGGCGTTCCCATCCCAGTTTTTCCCCAAACACCGCACCATCTGCCAGCAATGTGTCGTAAAGTGGCGACTTGCGACAGGGGCGGCCACTGTCATGTTCTTCAGAGGGCCAAGCCATAGTGTAATGCTTACCATAAGCCTCCATCGTGCGGGTGCGAATCCAGTCATCATCAAAATGCGGGCGGCCAAAGCGGCGAATATCCGCAGGCCATAAATCAAACGGCGGCTCACCTTTATCAACCCATTCAGCCAATGCCATACCGGCCCCGCCACCTGCAGCAATACCAAAGGCGTTAAAACCAGCGCCAACAAAGAAGTTTTTTAATTCTGGGGCTTCACCAATAATGAAATTCCCGTCAGGGGTAAAACTTTCCGGCCCGTTCACCAATTCTTTGATCCCTGCGGTTTCCAGTGCGGGTACGCGACCTAACGATAGTTCCATAAGTTGTTCAAAATGATCAAAATTACTATCCAATAGTGAATAATGAAAGCCTTGCGGAATAACACCACCGCGAGCCCAGTCGATCGGGTTTGGTTCATATCCGCCCATCACGAGACCACCAACCTCTTCTTTATAATAGGTCAACCGGTCGGGGTCACGCAAAGTTGGTAGATTGCCAGGCACACCTTCGATACGTTCCGTCACCATATATTGGTGTTCCATCGAAACCAGCGGTACGTTTACCCCAACGGTCTTGGCAAAATCACGGGTCCACTGGCCACAACACGCGATCACTGTAGCGCATTCAATATAACCTTTTTCGGTCTCAACACCCTTGATCACACCTTTTTCAACATCTACAGACAGAACTTTGGTGTCTTCAAAAATCCGTGCGCCCGCCATGCGCGCACCCTTGGCAAGCGATTGCGTAATATCAGACGGGTTTGCTTGCCCGTCCGTAGGCATAAAGGCCGCGCCGACAACATCATCAACCTGCATCATAGGCCACAGCTCTTGTGCTTCTTTTGCGGTCAACAATTCCATCTCAAGTCCGAAACTATGTGCGGTTGTTGCTTGGCGTTTCACCTCTGTCCAGCGCTCTTCATTACAGGCCAACCGCAAGCCACCATTCATTTTCCACCCAGTTTCAAGGCCAGTTTCATCTGCAAGAGTTTTATACAAGTCAACTGAGTAGCCTAACAACTGAGTAATATTTGCATTACTGCGCAATTGCCCAACCAATCCTGCGGCATGAAATGTAGTGCCAGATGTCAATTTTTTGCGTTCCAATAGCACAACATCCCAGCCCAATTTAGCCAGATGGTACGCGGTAGAACACCCTACAATACCCCCTCCGATGATAACTGCTTTTGCGGTATTGGGAAAATCGTTCATTTTGTGCCTCGTAGTGATATGTAATTTTTATAGGCACGCTGGTAACGGGCCAAGTTTTCAGATGTGTAGGCAGCATAGTCAAAATCTAGCTTTGAACTGATTTCAGAAACCATGCTCCATAAGGTTTCACGTAACAGCGACGCACATTTCATTGCAGTGTAGCGTTGCATGAGTTTTGCATCGGGTTTTGCGCCAAAGTAAGCTGCCAGCATTGTTTGCTCTGCATCCGCATCCAAACCGCAATTCGTCGCCAAGCCCCCCAGATCAAACAAAGGGGAATTAAAACCACCGTATTCCCAATCAATCAACCATAGGCGATCTGTATCGCGTAAGATATTAGCAGGCAGTAAATCATTATGCCCCAGCACCAGATCAACTGCTCCGATACAATCTTCAAACTCCTGCGCCTGCGCCATCAATTCAGATAGAATTTTAGCGTAGCCAGAACCTTTGCCCAACAACCGCGCATTATAATCGCGCAACACATGAAACACCCAGAAACTTAAAATAGGGCCGCGGGCAAACCCCGCCAAATCGCGGTGCATACGCGCCATAAGGTCAACCACTTGCAGTAGTGTTTTAGGGTCGCACACATCTTCTTCGGTCAGTGAGGTTGCATTGATAAATTCCAAAACCAATACACCAGTTTCAGCATGATGTACTGCAGGTGCAATACCCGCAGCATGCGCGGCCCGGCTGATTGCCAGCTCATTAAACCGCATGATACCATGTTCCAGAATATCCGATCCCATACGTACCACGAAATCTTGCCCCTGATCATTGATCAAAAGATTCACATTGGTAATACCACCTTCCAGAATACGTGGATTTTCAGGGGCCTGCCAACAAGACAAGCCCATAGCATGATCAACCGCCGCCTTATGTTGCTCTGGTATCATTTCAACCCCAATCTTTCCCGCGATGCCTGCGCCATCGCTGATATTATCCGATCCGCAATAATGGCAATAAATGCTACTGAAAGCCCTGCAATCACGCCTTGCCCAGTGCTGGCTTTAGTCAAGGCGATATAAACTTCTTGCCCAAGATCACGGGTACCCACGAGGGCAGTAATCACTAACATCGACAGAGCCAACATGATGGTTTGATTTAAGCCCAAAAGCAATGAAGGGGTGGCCATCGGTAATTTAATCCGCCACAGCATTTGCCAGTTTGTACAACCCGAAACTTTACCCGCTTCAATCATCTGTAATGGCACCTCTTTTATGCCATGTGCTGCATAACGCACCGCAGGGGCCAGCGCGTAAAGAATAACCGCAATCATCGCAGAAAAATCACCCACCCGGAAAAGCATGATGACAGGGATCAGATAAACAAAGCTTGGCAAGGTTTGCAGCGTATCAATGAACGCGCCTACCACTGAATTTGCCCGTTCATTTTGCCCGGCCCAAATCCCAATGGGAATACCAATTACACTGGCAAGAAACACTGAAACACCGCAAAGGTAAACTGTGATCATCGCCTTACCCCACAGCCCGTTTGACGCAATGAACAATGCCATCAATGCGGCCATCATCCCGAGTTTCCAACCGCCAATTCTACCTGCAGCAAGCCCGATGGCAATAATACCCCAAGCCCATGGAATACCCACGAAAAAGCGTTTTACCGGCAGCATCAAGTAAGTCAGGAAAAAGGTCTTAATCGCTTCGAACGCGTCAAAGAAATTGACATTTACCCACTTCATCGTCATTTCCCAAAAGGCACTTGTAGTCAAAGTTGCAGCCTCGGGGTAACTTTGCACGGACGGGATCATCAACCCGATCAGCCACAACCCGATAATGATCATACATACTGTCATCAACCACGGATGCCGGCGCACAAATGACAAATCGGCTTGAGGTAAATCATCTTGAGTCTTATTGGCAAATGCCTGACTTAATCGATCCAGGGCAATAGCCATCACAACTATCGCCATGCCAGCTTCAATCCCGCCGCCAATATCCAGACGGCGTAACGATGTCAGTACATCAAACCCAAGTCCACCAGCCCCGATCATTGACGCAATAATCACCATATTCAGCGATAACATAATCACTTGATTAACACCAACCATCAGGGTTGGCATCGCAGTAGGGATCAACACTTTCCACAGCATTTGACGACGTGTACAACCCGCCATCGTGCCAGCTTCAATGACTTCCGCAGGCACAGTTTGCAACGCAACCGTACTGACCCGCACCATTGGCGGCATCGCGTAAATCATTGTTGCCACAAGTGCTGAAACCGGACCAAAACCAAATAGAAACAGGATCGGCACAAGATACGCAAAGACTGGCACAGTTTGCATAAGATCAAGAGCCGGGCGTAACATGCGTTCAATCAATGCCGATCGGGAAGATAATATACCCAAGGTTAATCCACCAATCACCCCAAGTGGTACAGCAATGACAATAGAGGCCAATGTGATCATGGCACTTTCCCATTGCCCAAAAACCGCCAGATATAAAAAGCACAGACCCACCAAGATCGCCAAAGGCCAATCTTTGGCGTAGCGTGCCAAAGCAACCATAATCACGATAATTGCAACCCAGCTTAAAGCCGGAACCACTTCCACCGCTTGTTGCCCTTGCCCTGTTGAAAAACCTTCTACTAAACCAGAACGGGCAACTTGATAAGGCCATTCAATAATTGCGGAAATAAAGCGGGTAAATTCACGAAAGGTGAACAGGCCAAAACTGGCATCTTCCACCAACCATTTCATCGCGCCAGATATATAATCCGCCAACGGCATTTCCCATTTTTTGGGGAAGCGTATAATCCAGCGCGCGTCTAAAGCTTTATAAAGGCTAAAAGAATTAGCAGACAAGCCCCATGTAAGCAAAAATAACCCTAACCAGAATAGCTTTGCAGGCTGCGTTATATATCTCCAAGCCCGCATCACGTCCGTTTACGCCCGATCAGCACATCAATCACAGCTTGTGCACCGATTGTGCCAACAGGTTTACCTGCATTATCAAGCACTCGAAACGGTTTATCTGCCGCCTCGATACGATCAACAGCCGCTTCAACACTTATACTACCGTCCAGATCACCAGCATAATCACCTTCGGGTGCGCCAACCGTCATAACCGAGATCAATCTCAGTACTTTCGCGCGCGGTATATGAAGGGTAAACTCTTCGACATATTCATCAGCAGGATTTAAAATCAGTTCTTCAGGCGTGGCGGTTTGCACAATCTGCCCATCTTTCATCACCGCAATACGATCTGCCAGTCGAATGGCTTCATCAAAATCGTGAGTGATGAATACAATCGTTTTGTTCAACAACCCTTGTAAGCGTAAAAATTCATCCTGCATTTCACGCCGTATTAACGGATCAAGTGCCGAAAAAGGCTCATCTAGAAACCACAGATCAGGCTCTGTCACCAAAGATCGCGCAATACCCACGCGCTGTTGTTGGCCACCTGATAATTGCCGTGGGAAATAATCTTCACGGCCGCCCAAACCAACCAGTTCCACCATTTCACGCGCACGGGCTTCACGGGTTTTACGGTCAACGCCTTGCACTTCCAATGGAAAGGCAGTATTTTGCAGAACTGTCAAATGCGGCAACAAAGCAAATTGTTGGAATACCATTCCCATTTTAGTTCGCCGCAATGCAATCAATTCTTTTTCAGACATCGCAAGCAGGTTTTCGCCTTCAAAATCAATCTGTCCGGCTGTGGCGTCAATCAGACGTGAAAGACAGCGTACCAGCGTTGACTTACCAGAACCTGACAGCCCCATAATCACAAAGATTTCCCCATCGCGAATTTGCACATTGGCATCGCGCACTGCCCCGATCATACCCGCACGGGTTAAATCTTCATCACTTGGCGCACCATTATGGCTTTGCATAAATTCAGCGGGGTCTGATCCGTAGACCTTCCACACCCCACGGCAATCCAACTTGACTGGACCTTGCATTGAAACCTCAAACATTCGGATATTTCAGAAAAAGTATAGGCGGAGCTAATTTAACAGCCCCGCCAAGGGATTAGTTATTTAATCCAGGCAGACCACGTTGCTTTGTTCGCATCCAACCAACCTGCTACCGCATCATCAATAGACACGCCCTCTAGATCAACTTTCGCAACCAAGGCGCCCATATCAACATTTGATATGTCGAAATTACCAATAGCAGTCGCAGCACCTGGCCATTTCTTTGCAACACCTTCCCAGCCAACTTTCCAGATCGGCCCTGTTGGTTTACCACAGTCATAAGCGGCATCTGGGTTCATGCCCACAGATGCATCATTATAACATTCCACTGAATAATCTGGAAATTTAACAAACTTACCGTCATACTTTGCAGGGGCCCAATGCGGTGAATACAACCACAAAACAATCGGAGCCTTCCGTTGGTATGCAGACTCAAGTTCTGCAAATAAGGCTGCATCTGTGCCTGCATGGACTACTTCAAAATCCATACCCAAAGCTTCAACCCGTTCATCATCAAAACCACCCCATGTTACAGGGCCGCCCAAATAACGCCCTAAAGGGGCCGTTTCAGGTGTTGAAAATGCTTCGGCACAATCATTTAAAGCTTTCCAATCTGGCAGACCTGGGCAAACTTCTTCCATGTAAGCCGGGTACCACCACTCTTCAATTGCTTCCATACCGGTTTCACCCATGTTTACCACTTTACCCGTAGCAAAGGCTTCATCCATGGCTTCGCGCCCTGTGGTTTCCCAGATCTCCATCGCAACATCCAAATCACCGGTTTTCAGGCCGGCAAATTGTGCGATATAATCAGCTTGAACATATTTCACATTATAGCCTGCAGATTTTAATACCTCCCCCATAATCGTGGTCGTAATAATCTGGCCAGTCCAGTCATGCGTAGTTAATTTAATCGGATCTAGTGATTCAACATCGGCATTAGCAACCGAAGCCCCAAGCACTGTCAGCATTGCAGCTGATAGAATATACGTCTTCATCTCATTCTCCCTTTCATCATGTGTGTATAGAATTTGCCAAAAAACAACATAAAGCAACATTTATTATTGCATTATGCAGATAATATTCAATATTATGTGGCTTATTGAGGGAAATATTGTAATATTATGTAAATAACCCCTTAAAATCCGTCACATTACAATGTAAAATGTAAAAATGAAGCCGCAACCAAACCATCGACAACAAGAGATTCTTAACGTCTTAAATCGGGCAGGTGGATCTGCGCGCATCCAAGCTATCGCACAAACGTTAGATGTCAGCGAAGAAACCGTTCGCCGCAATATCAAGCATCTGGAAACGGTAGGGGCCGTTGAAAAATTGCACGGGGGGGCCAGGATTATTGGAAATGCCGAAGAAACCAGTTTCCAGCAACGCTTAAGCGAAAACCCCGATGCCAAACGATATATTGCCCATAAAGTAGCTGAAATAATACCAAGTGGCAGCTCTTTGTTTTTAGATATCGGCAGCACCACTGCCTATATTGCAGATGCCCTGCGCGACCATCAGAACTTGCTGGTCGTCACCAATTCAGTTGCCGTGGCTTATAAACTTGCCACACGAAACAACAACCGTATCTTCATGGCCGGTGGTGAACTACGCAGTCATGATGGTGGGGCTTTCGGGCTGGATGCAATGCATTTTGCCGATAATTTTCAAACCGATTTTGCTGTGCTCTCCGCTGCAGGGATTAATGCAACAAACGGCTTTATGCTATTTGATCTTGAGGAAGCTAAGTTTTCCCGCCTGATCATGTCAAAAAGCACCACCCGGATCATTGCCGCTGACGCCAGAAAATTCAACCGCGTAGCCCCTGTAATCATTGGCAATCCGGATTTGGTGGATTATCTGGTCTGCGACGCACTGCCACCCAAAGATATTGCCAAAGCTTGTGAAAGCTGGGCCACTGAAATCACTCTTGCAAACTAAGGCTACATTCCCATGACTTATGACTTATCTAAACTGTCCCAAGTGGCCAGCACTATCGCCCGGGACGCGAGTGCGATCCCAATGCAGTATTTTCGCACGCAAATGGATATCACGGATAAAGCTGATGACAGCCCAGTTACCATTGCAGATCAAAACACTGAACGTTTTATTCGCGATGCTTTATTGAAGCATTTCCCCGATCACGATATCTTCGGAGAAGAATTTGGCATCAGCGGCGATTTGTCTGGTGCATCATGGATTATTGACCCCATCGATGGCACACGATCTTTCATTTCGGGCAATCCTTTGTTTGGTATGCTGATGGGCTTTCTTAATGCTGGCGTGCCACAAATCGGATTAGTGCGCATGCCTGCTTTAAATGAAACCTTTTTGGGTGTGGCAGGCCTTGGTGCCACGAAAAATGGCCAACCTATTGCATGCCGTAAAACCACAGAACTGGCCAAAGCGATCTTGTATATCAATGAACCTGAAAACATAAATGCTGATAATCCTGCGCGATTTACGCGCCTTTGCCAAGCGGCGCACATCCGACGCACCGCTTATGATTGCTACCCTCACGCAATGGTTGCCGCAGGTACCGTTGATGCCGTGGTCGATTGTAATTTAGAACCCTACGATTATCTGCCCTTGGTTGGATTAATCCAAGCCGCAGGCGGGATTATTACAGACTGGAACGGCGCGCCGCTAACCTTGAAGTCAGATGGTCGCGTGGTCACCGCTGCAACAACTGAATTACATTCAGAAGTTCTAAAACTGTTAAAGGCTTAACCCATCTTAACTGCCGCAACATGCTCTGGAAAACTTGGATCATTCATCAAGGCTTTACAGCGATCAAACCGTCCTGTTGCATAAGCCCAAAAATCTTCCGCAGGGTTATCATCCGCGTGTTGGATCAAGCCCCATAAAGTCCACAATAAATCACACATGGCTTTGTAGATCACCACACGGCCATGTTGTGCAGGCGTTGGTGGGCCGCCAAAGTATGCTTCTATCAAAACCTTATCCTGCGCTTCATTCATACCGGCTTCAATTGATAGATCACCTACATCCCACAAAGGATCGTTCATGCCTGAATATTCCCAATCAACAATCCACATCTTTTCACCATCATCCAAAAAGTTCTCACACAAAGGATCACAATGGCAAGGTGCTAATATTGCTGGGTTTGCCGCCAGCGCCGTTTTTACAGGCTCTGCCGCTTTGACAATCTCATGGTAGCCGTCAGGCAAGTTCACATCCTTTGTCGACAGGATTTGCAGGTAATCATCTATCATCGCGAACAACTCGAACCGAAATTCGAACACTTCACCCGAGCGATGTAATTTCGCTAAAGCTGCCCCTGCACGCGCAGGGGATCCTGTCCGTGTTGTAAATAAATCCGGCGTCATTGTTTCAATACCTTGGATCGCTTCAGAAATCATCACTCCGGTCTTGGCATCCGACCACAACACTTCTGCTGAAACGCCCGCACAATATGCCGCATGCGCATTGTTAACCTCAATCGCACGATCAATATATTCCTCTGTGCCCTCCCCTGGAATACGCACAATCACTTTTCGCGTACTGGTTTCCACCAGATGCACCAGATTTGTTAGCCCGCCTAACCGGGTGATCTTGCAGTCACCGGCATGTGAATTTTCAAATCCAGGGGCATGGCGTAAAGCCGCAATAACCTTTTCATCGTGTTCAGACATATATTTCCCCTTATGCTTTAAGCTTATCGTTCTGCGGATCGTAAACTGGTCCTTGAACACAGGTTATTGGAAATTTATCCCCGAAGACTTCTATCTCAAATGCAGTTTCGCCCCACAGTTTTTTAGGCAGATACGCAAATAATATCATTTTCTCAACTGTATGTCCAAAGCCCGCACTGGTGACCAGCGAAACCACCTGATCACCAGAAAAAATAGTTTCTCCGCCATATAAAGGCAGGGCTTGGTCAGCAAGAAAAGTGCATAGCTTCTGCTGTGGCCCAGCCATTTTTTGCTTTGCCAGCACATCGCGCCCGATAAAATCACCGCCGGCTTTCAAATGCACACGGAATTCCAACCCTGCTTCAATCGGGGTGTAATCAGGCGAAATATCCCCTGACCAGTAAAGATACCCTTTTTCCATTCGCAAGCTATCTATTGCGCGATACCCAACATCACAAATACCCGCAGCCTGCCCTGCACCCCAAAGCACATCATAAACATGCCCAGCGAATTCGGTTGGGACATGTAACTCCCAACCTAATTCACCGACAAACCCGATACGTACAGCCCGCACAGGCGCAGCCCCGATGATCACATCTTGTGCAGTGCCAAACCGAAAAGCCGCATTTGATACGTCACTTTCACATACGGTTTGCAAAACGTCGCGCGCTTTAGGCCCGCAGAGATTAATAACTGCGCGTGCGGAAGTAACCTCGATTAAATGCACGGTCCCATCTTTGGGCATCTGTCGTCTGATCCAGTCCGCATCATGGGTGCCAAAGCCTGATCCGGTAACGATATAGAAATGCTCTTGCCCCAACCGGGTGACGGTTAAATCCGCTTCAATGCCGCCGGCGTCATTACACAATTGTGCATAAATCACTGTGCCATCAGGTTTATCCATATTACACGCTGCCAAGCGTTGCAGCAGCGCTAATGAACCAGTCCCCATCATTTCAAATTTAGCAAAACTAGACTGGTCGATCAAAGCCACACCATTGCGCACAGCTTTATGTTCTTCTGCCGCGAACTTATGCCAACCGGGTTTTAGGAAATCCAGCTGATCTACAGGCTCCACACCATCAGGGGCAAACCACAAGGGTCTTTCCCAACCGTTTTTCGATCCATAAACCGCACCATGATCTTTCAACCGTTGATATAACGGCGACAAGCGAAGTTGACGCACAGTTTCCTGTTCTTGCCCGGGGTAGCGCATTTTATAGTGATGCGCATAATGCTCGACCGCGCGCGGGTACATGAATGCACGCGTCCCGTGGTGTGGCCCGAAACGGCGACAATCCAATGGCCAAAGATCCAAACTTGGTCGTCCTTGCACAATCCATTCCGCAATCATTTCCCCCGCCCCGCCACCTGCAGCAATACCATAAAGAAACCCTGTTGCCATCATCAGATTATCAAAACCAGGTGCCCAGCCCATGACAAAATCACCATCCGCTGAATAAGGAATAGGCCCGTTGATCACTGTACGGATACCCACTTCGTTCAACACCGGTGTGACCTCTGCTGCCAGCTCTGCCAACGGCCCGAACCGGTCCAGATTATCAGGCAACAATTGGCGTACAAATTCACCTGGGATACCTTTGTCACCAAAGGGCAAAGTATTCTCTTCATAACCACCGATCACCAGCCGTCCGCCTGCATCAGGCTTATAGTAAACCAATCTTTCAGGATCACGCAGGCTTGGCAGGCTCTTAACCAATTCGATATCTGGCAAAGGTTCTGTGACGATATATTGGTGTTCAACTGCACAAGCAGGCACATGAATACCCAGCTTTGCACCTAATTCACGACTCCACATACCTGCAGCCATTACCACAGTTTCAGCCTGATAATTTCCATCAGACGTCATTACTTTGGTGATCCGGCCATCCGTAATTTCAAAATCTAAAACTGTCACGCCTTGTTTAATTTGCGCGCCGTATTTACGCGCACCTGCCGCCACTGCCTGACACAGGCTGGCGGGATCGATATGCCCGTCACTTGGAATAAATGCCGCCCCTTCCAAACCTGTTGCGTCAATATAAGGGAATAAAGCTTTCGCCTCATCAGGTGTAATCATTTCCATTTCCAGGTCAAAACTACGCGCCATCGTGGTTAGGCGTTTTGCCTCTAACAAGCGTTCTTTAGTTGCTGCTAGCCGCAAACTTCCAACCTTTTTCCAATCAAAAGCCATTCCAGTTTCGGCCTCTAACTGGTCATACATCGCAACCGAGCGCTTCAACATCCGAGTGGTGTTACGCGAAGACCTCAACTGCCCGACCAGCCCTGCGGCATGCCATGTCGCGCCTTCCGTCAATGATGCTCGTTCTAGAAGTACTACATCTTTTTCACCATTTTTTGCCAAGTGGTACGCAATTGAGCAGCCAATAATGCCACCACCAATGATCAGATGCTTTACTGAATGTTGCGTCATTACAGAATCCTTTTTGTACAGATAATAACATAAAGCATCATAATTCAACATATTTTGTTGCTTTATGTTGCTATTAATCTCACGAACAGGCATTGTAATGTTATGATGAGCAAGTACACCCAACAAATAGAAAGTGCGATTGCACTGCACGGCACCATGACAGTGGCCGAAGTATCCGATCTGCTAGATGTTTCTGCCCAAACCGTGCGTAGAATTATCAAACCAATGGTTGCCAGCGGTCAGGTGCAAAAAATACACGGTGCAATTAAGGCCACCGAAAACCCCATGACGGCCCCCTTTCAAACCCGCATGCAGCATAACCGGGCAGCCAAAGCAACATTAGCAGCCAAAGTCGCTGATATGGTCGAAGATGGCCAAAGCCTTGCGATAGACACAGGCTCTACAGCGGGTTTTGTGGCACAGGCCTTACGTATAAAGCGCAAGCTCACAATCATTACCAACTCAGCCTATGTTGCCAGTACTTTAGCAATGATGCCGGGCAACCGCGTATTCATGGCAGGTACACAGCTACGAGATCATGATGGTGCCGCCTTTGATCGCGCTGCCTTTGATACCATTGAACGGATGCAAGTTGACACCAGTATTTTAACTGCCGCACAGGTTCACCCCAAACGTGGATTTCTTGTGCGCGAACAATGCGAAGCAGATATAGCAAAAGCCATGTCTTCTATTGCCAAACAATCAATCTTTGCCGTTGATCATTCTAAGTTCAGTGCAGCTTCGGCACAAAGTATGGTTAAGATATCCGGTTTAAACGGTAATTTATACGTTGTTTGCGATCAGAAGATAAACATCAAATTTGAAAACGCATTAAGCAATTTTAAAAATATATAAGCATCAAAATTGTAATCTTATATATTATACAAAGATTAATCAGCCAGCCGATTTTACCGGCCAGCTGTTTTTACTGATTTAAAGGGCTTGTAATTTTATGCCCTGTACATTTGCAGATTCCACTAATCTGCTTGTAAAGTTTTGCGCAGATATTGCCCAAGAAGACTTTTCCATAGCTTCAACGATGCGCGGGCGCACAGCTTCAAAAGGCAATACTTTACCTTCTGCTTTCGCATCAAGTTTGATAATGTGATAACCAAAACGGGTTTTTACAGGCTCAGCGGTGACTTCACCTACAGATAGTTTTTCAAGAACCGCTTCAAATTCAGGAACTGTATCACCTTGCCCAAGTTGACCTAACGCACCAAAATTATCCTTTGAAGAGCACTCACTCTCACTAGCGGCAAGTTTTCCAAAACCTTTAGGCGAACCAAGAGCGGCTTTGGTTAACGCCTCTGCTTTAGCCTTTGCGTGTACGCAGGCCTCTTCATTTGCTGGATCAGCCAAGCACAAAATATGTGAGGCCTCCCAAAGCGGAGGAGTCCGGAAGCGCGATGGGTCTTTTTCCCAGATCGCAGTGACATCACTTTCACTTGGCGGCTCAACATTTAGTTCACTTTCAAGAAGGCCCCTGATCAGGGCCTCTTCGGTTGTTTCGTAGCGTTTATTGCCCAAATCGATTGGCTTCACATCCAGATCGCGGTTGCGTGCTTCTTGTAAAAGAAGAGTACGGATCACCAACGCTTGTGCAGCTTTACGCCAAGCCAAGCCAGGCTTACCCTTAGGCGCATAATGATTTTGCGCTTCAGAGGCAATTTTTTCTGGGTCAATAACTTCACCATTGACGGTAATTTTAGGAAAAAGAGAACGTTCCATAGATTATTTTCTGCCTGTTGTTTGACGACGGGATCGCACAACCTGATATCCAGGCCGTGTCAAGTAACGCACAGGCACTGACAACATGTGCACCAGACGGGTAAAAGGGAATAGCAACAAGATTGTCAGACCAAGAGCCAGATGAAGTTTGAACACTGGGGCTACATCCGCAATGTGATCTGCCGCACCTTTTTCAAAGATAGCAATCCCTTGCGCCCATGACATGAACTTAGTCATCTCATGACCGTCCAGATGTTGAAGAGAGCTTAATATTGTCCCCAAACCCAGCACCAATTGCACCATCAGGATAACCAAAATGGCGATATCTGCAAAGCTAGAAGTTTTGCGAATACGCGGATCAGTCAAGCGCCGATGCAATAGCATAGAGCCGCCGATCAACATCAAGATACCGGCACCACCCCCAGCAATAATCGCAAGAAGTTGCTTGGCACTGTGGCTGATACCCAATGTGTCAAATATCCAGATAGGTGTCAGCAGCCCGACGAAGTGACCACCAAAAATGGTCAGGATACCCACGTGAAACAACACAGACCCCATGATCAACTGTTTACGTCGCAGCAACTGGCTGGAACTTGATTTCCAGGTGAACGGATCCCGTTCATAACGCGCAATACAGCCGATAAGTAAAACTGCAGTTGCGATGTAGGGGTATATTCCAAAAACAAAATTATGCATTTTAAGCCTCCACTATTGGGCTGCGGCCGGCTTCGCCGGCGCGGGGTTTGTGGGTATATCAATATTCGCAAGCATATCACGCACCTGCGGGCATCCAGCATTGGGATCTGGGCCGAAAACAACTTCACTTTCTTCCCAAATCTGATCCAATGCCTCAAGATCATCAGGGTCATCATCAGGTTGTTCCAGCAATTCCGCCAAAGCTGTTTCATCCACTTTCTGGCAAGACAGTTGCAACAGGGCCGTAAACACGGCCGCATAGCTGTTGCCCCGCTTTGACAGGCGCATGCTTAATGCTTCAAAGATATGCGCAGCATCTGCCAGCACATCCTTAGCCTCGCTTGCTGGGCACATTGCTAAATATTCAAGCAGTACCGGCAAGTGATCAGGCAGTTCCGTGGTCATTGGCTCAAAACCTGCCTCGCGGTAAGTTTCCATCAGGCTGACCATAGCCCCACCCCTATCACGGCTTTCGCCGTGAACATGTTCAAACAGGTTCAGGGACAAGGATTTTGAACGGTCGAATAAGCCGACATAACTTTCTTCCAAGACATAGATATCTGTCTCAGCCAGCTTGGTCACCATCGGGCGTAAATCCCGCCGCGCCTTTGTCGTCAACCGAGTGTCAGCAGCTAAAACGCCACCGATTTCAGGCATAGCTTCTTGCAACTCCTTGGTTGGATAACTTAGGATCAAAGAAAGCGCTTTTATTGTACGATCTGTCATGGGTTACGCCCCTTCCGGCATAGAAAATGCTGCTTTTTTACGGCCACCAAACATAGAGCCCTTGCTGACCCCGGTTGAACATCCGTTACTATCCGTGAAGCCACATCCGCCGCGCAAATCATACGCATCTTCCACATTTTCACGGTGCGTTGTCGGGATCACGAAACGGTCTTCATAATCTGCGATGGCCATGATTTTGTACATGTCTTCGATCAAATTCTTGGTCAGGCCCACGCGTTCCGCAATACCTTCATCAATTACACCATCCACGGTTTTAGCCCGCATATAAGCGCGCATTGCCAGCATCCGCTCCAGTGCTGTCACCACAGGTTCTTCGTCACCCGCAGTTAGCATGTTCGCCAGATATTTCACCGGGATACGTAAGGAACGCACATCAGGCATATCGCCATCAATCCCAATTGCACCCGCTTCGGCGGCATTTTGGATTGGTGATAATGGTGGAATATACCAAACCATCGGCAGCGTACGGTATTCTGGGTGTAACGGGAAAGCAACTTTCCATTCCATCGCCATTTTCCAGATCGGGCTGACTTGTGCTGATGTAATCCAGTCCTCGGGCACACCGTCACGGCGTGCAGCCGCAATCACTTCAGGATCACTTGGGTCTAGGAACACATCCAATTGCGCATCATAAAGATCAGTTTTCTGATCAGCATTCGCCGCTTCTTCAATCTTGTCGGCATCATAAAGCATCACACCTAAATACCGAATACGACCCACACAGGTTTCAGAACAAACCGTAGGGTTGCCGCTTTCAATACGCGGATAACATAATGTACATTTCTCTGATTTACCGCTTTCCCAATTGTAATATATTTTTTTATAAGGGCAGCCAGACACACACATGCGCCAACCACGGCACTTTTCTTGGTCGATCAAAACGATACCGTCTTCTTCACGTTTGTAAATCGCACCCGATGGGCAAGACGCCACACAAGTTGGGTTCAAGCAATGTTCGCACAGGCGCGGCAAATACATCATAAATGTATTTTCGTATTCGCCGTAAATCTCTTTTTGAATACCTTCAAAGTTATAGTCTTGCGACCGCTTTGAAAACTCGCCGCCCAAAATCTCTTCCCAGTTAGGGCCTTTGACGATCTTTTCCATCCGCTCACCGGTGATTTTGGAACGGGGGCGCGCCGTCGGGAACGCCTCCATCTCAGGAGCAGATTTCAAGTGATCGTAATCAAAATCAAACGGTTCATAATAGTCGTCGATTTCAGGCAAGTCAGGGTTGCCGAAAATATTCGCCAAGATCCGCCACTTCGCGCCCTGCTTAGGTTGTAACTTACCACGTTTTGTACGTTCCCAGCCGCCATTCCAACGTGCTTGATTTTCCCAATCAGTCGGGTAACCAGTGCCTGGTTTGGTTTCCACATTGTTAAACCATGCGTATTCAACCCCGTCACGACTGGTCCAGACATTTTTACAAGTAACCGAACATGTGTGGCACCCGATACATTTATCCAGGTTCAAAACCATGCCTATTTGTGCGCGAACTCTCATTCTGCTGCCTCCACTTTTGTCGCGGGTCGGTCAAGCCAATCAACCTTGCGCATTTTTCTTACAATTACGAACTCATCTCGATTTGAACCCACGGTACCGTAGTAATTAAACCCATAGCTTTGATGCGCATAAGCACCGATCATATGGGTTGGTTTCACGGTTGTACGGGTCACCGAATTGTGGATACCCCCACGCAAGCCGGTTTTCTCAGAGCCCGGCACATTCACGATTTTTTCCTGTGCGTGGTACATGAAGATTGTGCCGTCTTTCATCCGTTGCGAGACAACACAACGAGCAGTTAACGCACCGTTGGCATTGTAAACTTCAACCCAATCATTATCGACCAAACCGGCCACTTTGGCATCGTTTTCACTGATCCAAACAACCGGACCTCCGCGGTTCAGTGTCAGCATCATTAAGTTATCTGAATACGTCGAATGGATGCCCCATTTCTGATGTGGCGTAATAAAGTTCAGGATTACATGCGGTTCACCTTCGTCCGTATTAATCTCAGAATTGATGGTTTTCAGATCAACCGGGGGACGATATGTACACAAGCCTTCACCAAAGGCGCGCATCCACAGATGGTCTTGATAAAGCTGTTGGCGACCTGTCAAAGTACGCCACGGGATCAGCTCATGCACGTTAGTGTAGCCTGCGTTGTAACACACGTGCTCACTTTCAATACCAGACCATGTGGGTGAACTGATGATCTTGCGCGGTTGTGCAGCAATATCGCGGAAGCGGATTTTTTCATCTTCCTTGGGCAATGCCAGATGCGCGTGTTCACGGCCTGTGGCCTTGGACAATTCGTTCCAGGCTTTCACGGCAACTTCACCGTTGGTTTCAGGAGCCAGCATCAAGATCATCTCACAAGCATCAATCGCCGTATCCAGTTTAGCCATACCTTCAGAAACGCCTTCTTCCAGAACTACCCCGTTCAGATCACGCAGATGCTGCACCTCTACCTCGGTATTCCAGTTGATACCCTTACCACCATTGCCCAGCTTATCCAGTAAAGGGCCGACAGAAGTGAATTTTTTATAAAGGTTCGGATAATCCCGCTCAACCGCAACATAGCTCGGCGCGGTTTTGCCGGGGATCAGATCACATTCACCTTTCTTCCAGTCCAACACTTGATCCTGCGCAATTTCGGCAGGGGTGTCATGTAGGATCGGTAACTGCACGATATCCATTTCTGTACCCAGAGTTTCTGGGGCCACTTCAGAAAACTTCTTAGCAATCGCTTTAAAGATTTCCCAATCTGACTTACTTTCATAAGCAGGATCAACAGCCGCTTGCAGCGGATGAATGAATGGGTGCATATCCGACGTGTTCATGTCGTCTTTTTCATACCAAGATGCCGTTGGCAGCACGATATCGGAATAGACGCATGTGGTGGACATCCGGAAATCAATCGTCACCAGAAGGTCAAGCTTGCCGCGCGGTGCTTCTTTGTGCCACTTGGCCTCTTTTGGCATTTGACCGCCCTCTTCACCCAAATCCTTGCCCAAAACACCATGGTCTGTACCCAATAGATGCTTCAAGAAATATTCGTGACCTTTACCAGATGAACCCAGCAAGTTTGATCGCCATACAAACAGGTTACGTGGCCAGTTTTCTTCCGCATCAGGGTCTTCGCAAGACATCTCCAGTTTACCGGATTTTAGCTGTTCAGCTACATAAGTTGATACATCCTTTTTAGCTTTCTTAGCCGCTTTGGCGACTTCCAGCGGGTTGGTCTTTAACTGCGGCGCAGACGGCAACCAACCCATGCGTTCAGCACGGATATTGTAATCAATCAAACTGGCATCCCAGTCGCCTTTCGGGGCTGTTGGCGACAGAATCTCATCCACACCCAATTGTTCATAACGCCATTGATTGGTATGCGCATACCATGCAGAGGTTGAATTCATATGCCGTGGCGGCCGTGACCAATCCAGTGCAAATGCCAACGGTTGCCAGCCAGTTTGCGGGCGCAGTTTTTCTTGGCCAACATAATGGCTCCAACCACCGCCTGATTTACCAATACACCCACACATCACCAGCATATTGATAATGCCGCGATAATTCATATCCATGTGGTACCAGTGGTTCAAACCAGCCCCCAGAATAACCATGGATTTACCTTTGGTTTTTTCAGCATTACGGGCAAACTCGCGGGCAACTGTAATAATACTATCCGCAGGAACGCCAGTGATCTTTTCAGCCCAAGCGGGTGAGTGTGGCACATCATGCAAGTAATCCGACGTGACAAATTCACCACCCAAGCCACGGTCAAGCCCATAGTTTGCGCAAAACAGATCAAAAACCGTTGTCACAAAGATTTCTTTTTTACCAGCCTTGATGCGTTTTACCGGTACATTCTTTGTAAGCACATCAGGATGATCACATTTCGTGAAATGTTCGGTCGCTTCCCCCCCAAAATTAGGGAAATCAATGCCAACGATATCATCATGATCTTCATCTTGAATGAACGAAAGTTTAAGTTCAGTATCGTCGCCTTTGGCGCGCTCTTCTAAGTTCCACTCACCATTTTCACCCCAGCGATAGCCGACTGAGCCATTTGGTGAACACATACTATTAGATTTGCTATCCCAAGCAATGGTTTTCCATTCAGGGTTATTCTTCTCACCCAGTTTCCTAGGCAGATCATCAGCACGCAAAAAGCGGCCCGGGATCAGTTTTCCATCTTTTTCTTCCAAACGCACAAGCATCGGGAAGTCGCTATATTTGCGGGTGTAATCTTCAAAATACTCAGCTTGGCGATCCAAATGGAATTCACGCAAAATAACGTGGCCCATGGCCATGGACAAAGCACTGTCTGTGCCTTGTTTTGGGGCCAACCAAATATCACTGAACTTCGTGGCTTCTGAATAATCAGGGCAAATCACTGCAGATTTAGCACCCCGATAACGCGCTTCAGTATAGAAATGCGCATCAGGTGTTCTAGTTTGCGGCACGTTACTGCCCCAAAGCAGCAAGAAGCCCGCGTTATACCAATCAGCACTTTCAGGCACATCTGTTTGCTCGCCCCAAGTCATCGGGCTGGCAGGTGGCAAATCGCAATACCAGTCGTAGAACGACATACACGTGCCGCCCAGCAGACTTAAATAACGAGAACCTGCTGCATAAGAAACCATCGACATCGCTGGAATAGGAGAGAACCCAAATACCCGATCAGGCCCGTATGTTTTCGTGGTGTAAGCATTGGCCGCAGCAATAATCTCAGTCGCTTCATCCCAATTTGCACGTACAAATCCTCCTTTACCACGTGTGGTTACATAAGATGCCCGCAATACCGGGTCTTCTTGTAAAGCTTTCCATGCCGCTGTGGGTTCCATAGTCTCGCGCATTTTACGCCAAGCCTTCATTAGATTACCACGAATAAGTGGGTTCTTTACGCGGTTCGCGGAATACAAATACCAGCTATAACTTGCTCCACGCGGACAGCCACGTGGTTCATGGTTAGGCAAGTCTGGGCGCGTGCGCGGGTAATCTGTTTGTTGGGTTTCCCAAGTCACAATACCCGATTTCACGTAAATCTTCCATGAACACGATCCAGTACAATTCACCCCGTGGGTGGAGCGCACAATTTTATCATGCCGCCAGCGGTTTCGGTAGGTTTCTTCCCAATCGCGGCTTTCCCGCGTGGTTTGGCCATGGCCGTTGGAAAAGCGATCCAGTTCTTTTGACTGAAAGAAATTTAATCGATCGAGCAAATGGCTCATTAGGGTTTCTCCTCAGAATTAGGGCGCCTGCCCCACCATTGGGGCAGAGCAGGTGTATTTTTTATGGGTTCTTCACGTAAGCGCCGGGGCGCAGATAGAACCACCAGTTGATCAAGATGCAAACACCGTAGAAAACCGCAAACCCATAAAGTGCATATTCTGGAGTGGCAGCTTTGATCTGTTCGCCGAATACTTTGGGGATGATGAAAGCCCCATATGCAGCTACTGCAGATGTCCAGCCTAAAACCGGGCCAGCCTGTTCTTTATTGAACACGACCGCGATTGTACGAAAGGTTGAACCATTGCCGATACCTGTTGCGGCAAACAAGATCAGGAATAAGCCCATGAACGGTAAGAAATAATCTTGCGGTGTTGCTGAGACATAGGCCTGCTTCAGGAAATAAGCCACGCCAAGGGCAGAAGCCACCATAGCGAAAGATACAATCTGTGTCACCTTCGCACCGCCCAGCTTATCAGCAATCATACCACCCAAAGGCCTAATAAGCGCACCAATAAAAGGCCCCATCCAAGCATACATCAAGGCTGAAGGCCCATCAGGGTTTGCAAGATCATGTGTCATCACACCATCGACCATGACATGTTGAAAGCCAAAAACTACCTTGATCGCCAGCGCGAATGTTGCGGCGTAACCGATGAACGAGCCAAAGGTCATTGTGTAGATCACGGTCATTGCCCATGTGTGCTTATTGTTGAAGATTTTATATTGACGTGTCAGGTTTTGGCCGACAGCACCCGGGATCATTTTCAACAAGAAAACTGTCAGTGCTATTACAATCGGCAAAACAATCCATTTTGATATCATGAAACCAGAACCGCCCACTTTGGCAGGCAATAGCAACCACAGACCAAAAGCCGCGGTTACAAAACCGATTAGCAACATACCTGTGATGGTACTGAATGCGCCAACTGGGCCGGGAATGTCAGGTGATACATGTTCATCACGGATGTTGTTCATACCCAACCAACCCGCAAATGCCAGTGGAATAAGGGCCAAAAGCCACACATAACCGGCGTTATGGATATATGTTTCTGTACCGGCAGGAATTTTACCGATCAAGGTACCGGATGTGTTCTCCAAAATCATCGGATCACCACCAAACAGGCCAAAGGTCATCACCAGCGGGATTACAATTTGCATTGTGGTCACACCAAAGTTGCCCAAACCCGCATTCATACCCAATGCGTAGCCTTGAATTTTCTTGGGGTAAAAGAAACTGATATTGGACATAGAGCTGGCAAAGTTACCACCACCGATACCAGACAGAAACGCTAGAACTTGAAATTTCCATAGTGGTGCGTTCGGATCCTGTAACACATAACCTGTGCCTATGGCTGGGATCATCAGCAATGCTGTGGTGAAAAAGATTGTATTTCGTCCACCCGCAATTCGGATAAAAAATGTTGATGGAATGCGCAGTGTCGCCCCAGTTAGGCCCGCAATCGCAGACAATGTAAACAATGATGATTTATCAAAATCAAAACCCAGATTGATCATCTGAACTGTGATGATGCCCCAATATAACCAAACTGCAAAACCACATAGCAGCGATGGAATGGAAATCCAAAGATTGCGCGTCGCAATCGCTTTACCGGTTGAGGCCCAATAGGCCTCATCATCCGGCGTATAGTTTCTTAAATCTTGTCCCATTATTCTCTCCTCTGGTGAGGTTGAGGCAAGCCGTCAACGGCCCGCCGATTTCAATTTTTTTACGCTTTTTGTGTGCGTTTATATTCTTCTACAATTTCAACAGAGTGACGCAGTGCTTCGTTTGCACGATCAGCTTTAAGTTGTAGGGTATCAAATTGAGCGGCTTCAAATGCGGCCCGTTCTTCGGCTTCTTGCTCTGGCGAAAAGCGCAGCAGGAAAGAGAGAACAGACGCACAAGTCACGGTTACCCCGATGACAAAGAACACATCATTCCACTCCATCGCACCTTTGAACAGGAAACCAGCAGCAACAGCCCCTGCGTTACCCCCTGCACCAACCACACCAGCCACTGCACCCAGTGCTTTTTTGTTTATGAAAGGAACTACAGAATATGTGGCGCCTTCAGCCATCTGTGTAAACAATGAGAAGATAATCAATGTTGGTATAGCCAGGAACAGAACTTGCATTTGACTGAACAGCATCAAGGCCATGCCTTCGCCCAGCAAGACGATGAACAACCAGAAAGACCGGCCTCTCAAGCCCCATAAAGCCCCGAAGTTATCGCCAAAGATACCACCCAAAGTACGGGCGAATATGTTCATCAGGCCAAACGATGCTGCCACCCCGCCCGCAGCCAACAAGCTTAGGTCAAAGTAATCAAAGAAATAAAGAGCCGCTACGTTATTCACAGTCAGCTCGATGCCGAAACAGGCGCCATAAATCAGGAACAGAACCCAGACACGGTAGTCTTGCATTGCCTTGAAATAATCTTTGGTGACTTTTTCTTTCTTCGGCAGCAAGCCCTTCGCACGAAGTTCTTTATAATTTCCTTCAGGGGCATCTTGGGTTAGGAAATAATATGCGATACCAGTTATAAAAATAACTGCGCCTACAACCATCATTGACAAACGCCAACCTTCAGCATTGGTAAACCCGAAACCAACGACAAACATCGAAAAAACCATCGGCATAGCAAACTGTGTGACGCCACCACCCAGATTACCCCACCCCGCGGATGTAGCGTTAGCTGTGCCGACCACATTGGGTGCGAACATAACTGATGTATGATATTGTGTGATTACGAATGACGCCCCGATCACACCGATCAGCAGGCGAAAAAACAAAAAGCTTTCAAAACTATCTGCCAACCCTATCCCGGCGACAGGAAATGCGCCAAGTGTCAGCAAATATGTATAAGATAATCTTGGACCAATCCGGTCACATAACCAGCCAATAAAAAATCGCGCAACCACGGTTACGGCAACAGACGCAATAATTGACCAACCAACTTGTGATTTAGTCAAATCCAATTCTTCACGTACGATGATCATCAAGGGTGCGATACCAAACCAAGCGAAAAAGCATGAAAAGAATGCAAACCACGTCATGTGGAAAGTTCTGATTTGCACCATATTTACATTGAAAAAATTGCGCCAAAGGCTTGTTGCTTTGTTCTGCAGTTCCATAATTTATCCCTCATAGCATCTATATTAAAAACCATAAGCCGCCTTGGGCTTTGGTAATTCGTTTAGACTCTTCACGGGATCTGTATGTTGATCTAAATCAAGAAGTTGATTTAGGGCACTTAAATAATTGAACAGTAAAAGGATTTAAAGATTAGCAAATATATATATGGTATTATAAGTTTACGAAGCTCTCATACTATCTTGACATTTTACGACACTTGGCTTGATAAATGTCAAAACACAACTACAACCACTGAGTCGCGATGAAACCTGCAGAAACCCTTGAAATAAAATCCCTGAAATTGTTCAAAGATATTGAAGACAAAAACTTTGATCATTTGATGCGCGGCGCCTATATTCAGAACTTCCCAGCTCAGATCGAACTTATCACTGAAAGCGAACCCAGTGATTTTTTGCATATCGTCGTATCAGGCGTTGTTGAGTTATTTGCGACCTGGAACAGGCGCGAAACCACAATGGCCACAATGTGGGCAGGATCTACCTTTATTCTGGCGGCAACAATCAAAGATGCCCCTTACCTAATGTCAGCCCGTACACTTGAAAAATCACGCGTGGTTTTACTGCCATCACAAGATGTGCGTGATATCTTCAAGATCGACCATGCCTTTTCAATGTCGGTTGTTGACGAGCTGGCACAATGCTATCGATCTGTCATTAAAAACGCCAAAGATCTTAAGTTACGCAACTCTGTTGAGCGGCTGGCAAACTACATTTTACGACAAAATTGGCGCGCAGGCAGCACGGGTGAATTTGATTTAAAAGTAGAAAAGAGACTATTGGCATCCTATCTGGGCATGACCCCGGAAAACCTGTCGCGCGCGATTAAAGCACTCCAACCATATGGTGTGAAAATAAACGGCATGCATGTAACGATTTTAGATGTAGATGACTTGACTAGTTTTGCAAAACCGATCCTAAGCATCGATGACCCTTATCATTAACGTATTACTGCGTTAAGACGGCTACACGGTCGAGACCACTTATATCACGGTTCTTCTTCATCTAACAAAATACGTGCTGCGTTGCCTTTCGGATCATCAAATTGTTTTGATTTAATTGCCCAGAAAAAAGCTCCGAGGCCAATGCCACCAAGCAGTAATGAAATCGGTATCAGGTAAATTAGAATAGACATTATTTCCCCCGTGTCAGCCATAAGGCATTCAAAGACACACATATAGACGAAGTGGACATGGCAAGGGCGGCCAACAAGGGTGTTGCCATGCCAATTAAAGCTATAGGAATTGCAATTGCATTATAACCTGCAGCAATACCAAAGTTTTCCAGCATTCGGCGCTTTGCAGATTTGGAAAGGGCAATACAGGTATCAATCAAGGTCAGGTCATTCTTGATCAAAACAAAATCCGAAGCTGCCCTAGCCGCATCTATTGCGGCAGCCGGTGACATTGAAACATGTGCGCCAGCCAATGCAGCCGTATCATTTAACCCGTCACCCACCATTAAAACATGCCCGCCAAAAGATTGCACAATTTGTAATTTTTCATCAGGTAAAATCGCGCCGAAAGCCTGATCAATACCCAGCTTTTCTGCCAACCGATCGGTTGTTATCTGAGTATCTCCAGACAGCATAACCACTTTTAACCCACGTTGTTGCAGCTTTAAAATGGCTTGTTGCGCAGTGGATTTAATCGTGTCCTCAAATAAGAACGGAACTGGGGGTTGACCGCTTATTTGCAACCATGTTTGCACGTAGCCTTGGTGTGGGGTGCATCCGATCCATTCCGCACGCCCCAAACGAACCGCTCTGCCATCAACATTTGCCGCGATCCCCATGCCGCCATGCTCAATCACATGGTCAACTGCAAATAGCTTTTGCCCCTGTGCAAGCTTGGTAACCGCCTGTGACAACGGATGATCCGATTGCGCTGCAAGACTTGCAGCAATAAGCAAAGTATCCCCGACGGGGGCCTGTATCACAGACATCTTACCCGTGGTCAGAGTGCCTGTTTTATCAAACACAACTGTGTCTACATCCACCAAACGTTCTAATGCAGCACCATTACGGATTAAGATGCCCATACGGTATAAACGCCCACTAGCCGTTGTCATTACTGCAGGCACTGCCAACCCCAAAGCACAAGGGCATGTGATGATCAGCACGGCTGTGGCAATACCGATTGCCAGACGGGTATCGCCGGAATAAAGCTGCCAGAACAAAAAGGCAGCAAATGCCAGCACGTGAACCAGCGGGGCGTAAATACGCGCGGCTTGATCAGCAAGTGTAGTGTATTTAGTCTTGGTTGCCTCAGCCGTAGCAACAAGATCCGCAATCTCAGCCAGTTTTGTACCCTTGCCAATGTGAGTGATATCCACTTCAAACGGCGGCCCAAGGTTCAGCGTACCGCTATAAACCGTATCACCTTTCGTAATGCTTTGGGGCATAGTTTCGCCTGTCAGTAAAGACACATCCAACTCACTGGCCCCCTTGGTAACAAACCCATCGACCGGCACCCGCGCGCCACGGCGTACCAAAACACGTTCCCCGACTTCTAAGGTCTGGATCCTGACTGTTTCAATTTGCCCATCACGCAATCTTTGCGCGCGGGGCACTTCAAGGGCGGTCAGTTCCACAGCTGCAGAGCGCGCTTTAGCCCGGGTCTGATGATCTAGATAACGCCCACCCAACAAGAAAAAAGTCAAGGACAGGGCAGCGTCAAAATAAGCGTATTCACCACCAAGAGCGGTTTCATACAATGACAAACCAGACGCCATAAGGATCGCCAAGCTGATCGGCACATCCATATTCAAGCTGCGAACACGCAAAGCTGACCACGCATTCTTGAAAAAAGGCTGCGCCGTATAAGTAATCGTAGGCAATGCAATCGCCGCCGAAACCCAGTGCAAAAAATCACGGGTAACACCCTCAGCCCCGGCCCATACCGACACTGATAAAAGCATCACATTCATCGCAGCAAAGCCAGCAATACCCAATCGGATCAGCAAGCCACGCGATATATCATCCGGTTTCTGGGCCAATGTTTTATTGTCTAAAAGATGAGCCTCGAACCCAAGGTTCGCCAGCTTGTCTAAAACTACATCTTCAATATCACCCTGCCCACCGCTTTGCACACGTACACGCTTCAATGATAAATTGACCCGTGCATCTAGCACGCCATCAAGCTGCATCAGCCCTTTTTCAATTTTACCGATACATCCTGCACAATGGATTGTTGGCACCGAGATTTCCACTGTCAAAGCTGCCGCAATTGTCTGTTCTATCTTTTCATGGGGAACTGTAACGCAAGCCGGGCAGCTGGCAACGGTCATGGTGCGGGCCGGATATATAGCGATAGAGTCCGCGAAAAATCAGTGCCATCCAACGCTTTGGCTTTCACTTTTACCTGCCAGTTCCCAGCAGGCATATCCACATCAGCGATGTAATAATGACCATTGAAATGTATACTTAATTCTTGATCATACTTAGCCGAAGTTGCGCTGCCAACGGTTAGAGCAATGTTCGGCGTCACAACAGGCCCGCCATCGGCTTCCCGTAAATCTAAAATAACTTGGCTGTTCTTATAAGATACAGATGATGACCAATTCAATTTTTCCTGTGCGATCCTACGTGTCTCAAAGCTTAAACTTTCTTGATATGGAGCCCGTGTTTCCAAGCCCGGAAATGATCCGATAGCAGCATACACCAAAGCTAAATTAGCACTGATGATCATGGCGAATGCCCCAATAAACATCAAGGTTACTTTACGACCCGTCAAGGGAGGTCGCTTTGAAGCCTTACTCATCTAGCATCTCCCGCAAACACACTATCCACATGAGTGCGTTCGCCATCGTTTCTATCTTCGACCCAAAACCGTACTGGCGACTTATCTGTTTGGCTGGCTATATGACCGGGTTTAGCAAAGATATAAATCCGTTGGTGTAATCTACCGTCCGCAGGAACTGTAACATTCAGCTCGTCCGTGCCTTCAAGATCTAAACGCAACGGATCCTCGGTTTTAATCGAGATATGGAACACCCGATCTTCACCTGTCTGGTTGCTGATTTTCATATCATAAGCATTGCGAATAGTACCGTCTGATAAAGTTACAAACCGTGGGTTGCGATCAGGTTTGACGGAAGCTGAAAAATCAGACCGGATAAATAATGCCACGACCAGCCCGACACCGATAAGCCCCCATAGTGAGAAATAAATAAAGTTGCGCAGGTGCAATATGTGACTCCACACCGATTTAGGCGCATTACCAGCCCGTTCCAACGGCTCATCACTCAGTGCACAATAATCGATTAATCCGCGCGGGCGGCCGATTTTTTCCATCATATTGTCACAAGCATCTATACACAAAGCACACGTAATACACTCCACCTGTTGCCCATCGCGGATATCTATCCCTTGCGGGCAGACATTCACGCAAGCCATACAATCAATGCAATCACCTTCTGCTTTACCCATTTTACCACGCGGCTCGCCCCGCCAATCACGGTAGGCAACAGTCAACGAGTGCTCATCCATCATCGCGGCTTGAATACGCGGCCACGGGCACATGTATGTGCAGACCTGTTCGCGCATGAAGCCACCAAACATAAAAGTTGCCCCGGTCAAAACAGCAATTGTCACATAAGCCGAAACCGCTGCTTGTCCAATCAATAAATCACGTAATAACGTTGGCGCATCAGCGAAATAAAACACCCATGCCCCGCCTGTTGCTACAGCAAGCAAAAACCAAATTACCCATTTGGTGATACGAAGACGGGCTTTGCGAAAGCTCCATTTTGCGCGCAACAAACGGATGCGTTCATTACGATCCCCCTCGACCCAGCGCTCGACTAAAATAAACAGATCTGTCCATACGGTTTGCGGGCAGGCATATCCGCACCAAACGCGCCCTAAAGCAGAGGTGAATAAAAATAACCCCAAACCTGCCATGATCAAAAGGCCCGCTACGAAATAAAACTCATGGGGCCATATTTCGATCCAGAAAAAAAAGAAACGGGCACGGGAAAGATCAATCAAAACCGCCTGGTCAGGTAGGTTTTCACCTCTGTCCCAGCGCAGCCAAGGTGTGAGATAGTAAATACCAAGTGTAAATGCCATCAACCACCATTTCAAACGGCGGTACCAACCAGAAACCCTTTGTGGAAAGACCGGTTCACGTGCTTCAAATAATTTTGGCGGTTCTTGTGTCGTTTGGGTTGTCATATCTCACCTGACGTCCTGTTCGCAAATATCATCGTAGAGTTTAGCAATTAAACACCAGCCCCGTTTTGTATCTGATAAGGGCTGGTGTCAGGTTCCCAGTAAGGGTAGTTCTTATTCCCCGCCACCTAGCTGGTGTACGTAGAATGTTACTTGTTTAATTTGCGCATCAGTAATGCGCCCTTGCCATGCCGGCATCACACCAAAACGGCTTTTTGTTATCGTCTCTGTTATCGTTTCACGGTCGCGCCCGTAAAGCCAGATTGCATCAGCCAGATTTGGCGCACCTTGTTCGCGATCACCTGTGGCTTGTTCTCCGTGACATGCAACACAGTTTTCTGCAAACATCGGCTGTCCAGTTGAAGCCAAGGATGCATCATGTTCTCGGCCCGATACCTGTAAAACATATTCGGTTAAGGCCGCGATTTCTTCACTTTCCAGAAACTCACCGAATTTCGGCATCTCGGAATACCGGGTATCTTCATCAGCTTCAGTACGGATACCATGTCGAATGGTTGTCTCCAAAGCAGCTAAATCACCTCCCCAAAGCCAGTCATCATCCTGAAGATTTGGGTATCCTTTAGCACCTTGCGCACCATCCCCATGGCATTGAGCACAATAGGTACGAAAAACCGCGCCGCCGCCTGCCGTGGCAAACCGGTTCAAATCTGCATCAGCCGAAATCTCTTCCAGTGGTGTAGATAGTAATTTTGCTTCGATCTCAGCATTCTGCGCATTTACCTGCGCAATATGTTCAGCCACTTCAGTTCGTGATGCATAGCCCAACAGGCCAGGGGTAGCCCCTTTGATTAAAGGAATTGCAGGATAAGCAATAACATAACCAAAAGCAAAGATGATACACAGATAGAATGTGTACAACCACCAGCGTGGCATTGGCTTATCGTATTCACGAATACCGTCCCATTCATGGCCTGTTGTTGGATAGTCTTCGTCACTCTTTTTGATTTTCTTGCTCATGACCGGCTCTCCACCTGTTGCTTTTTGTCATCTCGGCCCGCATCGGGCTGCTCATCATTTTGAAACGGGATTAGTGAGGCGTCTTTATGCATCTGTTTAGCGCCGGGACGAAACAGTATCAGTACTGCGATTACAAAGAAAATCACCATGCCCAACAGCCCCCAGCTGTCAGCTATTTCACGCATTAGGGAATAAGTATCCATTTTCGTTCCCCTATCTGCTGGCATCTGGCTGGAAGGTTGAGAAATCAACCAAAGTGCCAAGCATTTGCAAATATGCGATCAATGCATCCATCTCAGTCAAGTCTTCTTGCCCGTCAAAATTGCGCACTTGCGCTTTGGGGTAGCGCGCGATCATATCTTCCCAATCACTATCCGGGTCAGCCTGAGCTTTAAAATCATCCGCAGCTTTTTCAATCATTTCATCTGTGTAAGGCACACCAACACGGCTGTTAGCAATAACGACCGCCTGAATATCTTCAGGGTTCAATTTTGCCTCTTTTAAGAAGCGGTATTTGGGCATGATACTTTCAGGTACAACAGAACGTGGATCAGTCAGATGATCCACATGCCATTCGTCAGAATAACGGGCGCCAACCCGGGCCAGGTCAGGCCCCGTACGTTTTGACCCCCACTGGAACGGATGATCATAGATGCTTTCCACAGCCAGAGAATAATGACCGTACCGTTCAACTTCGTCACGTAATGGGCGGATCATTTGACTATGACAAAGGTAACAGCCTTCTCGGACATAAACATTACGCCCTGCCAGTTCCAACGGCGAATAAGGCCGCATACCTTCAACTTTCTCAATAGTATTCTCAAGATAGAACAAGGGGGCAATCTCTACAATGCCGCCGACAGTTACAACGGCCAGGCTAAGTACAAGCAGAACCGTTGCATTCGTTTCAATTTTTTTGTGATGGCGAAAGAGTGACATATTTTTCTCCTTATTCCGCAGGTACAGCATATGCTGCACTTGGCTTGCGTTCGCCTGCCCCTGTGGCGGTCAGCCACAGGTTCACGCACATTATGACCGTACCAGCTAGATACATCAGGCCACCTATACCGCGCACCACATACATCGGGAATTTTGCCGATACCGTGTCCGCGAAAGAGTTCACAAGGAAGCCTTGCGCATCAACTTCGCGCCACATCAAGCCCTCCATGATACCTGTCACCCACATGGATGCCGCGTAAAGAATGATACCAATTGTGGCCAGCCAGAAGTGCCAGTTCACCATAGACAGACTGTACAGTTTTTCACGGCCCCACAAGCGCGGGGTCAGATAATAAAGCGCACAAAATGTAATCATCCCGTTCCAGCCAAGCGCACCTGAATGCACATGTCCGATCGTCCAGTCAGTATAGTGTGACAGTGAGTTAATCACTTTGATCGACATAACAGGGCCTTCAAATGTGGACATGCCATAAAATGCAAGGCTAAGTACCATCATCTTTAAAATAGGGTCTGTACGTAATTTATCCCATGCGCCGTTAAGTGTCATCAAACCGTTGATCATACCGCCCCAGCTTGGCATCCATAGCATGATGGAAAAAACCATGCCCAAGGTTTGCGCCCAGTCGGGTAAAGCCGTGTAGTGCAAGTGGTGCGGGCCAGCCCAGATATAAAGGAAGATCAAGGACCAGAAGTGGATGATTGACAATTTATAACTAAACACGGGTCGATTAGCCTGTTTGGGTACAAAATAGTACATCATCCCCAGAAAACCCGCAGTTAGAAAAAATCCGACCGCATTGTGGCCATACCACCACTGCAACAATGCATCTTGCACACCAGAAAATACCTGTACAGATTTGGACCCGAAGATCGACACTGGCAAAGACAGGTTATTCATCACATGCAACATTGCGACTGTAATGATAAAAGACAGGAAAAACCAGTTTGCCACATAGATATGCGGCTCTTTACGCTTGATGATTGTACCTAAGAACACGGCCAGATAGGCCAGCCAGACAACCGTCAACCAAATATCAGTATACCATTCAGGTTCTGCATATTCCTTGGACTGGGTGGCACCCAATAGATATCCTGTTGCAGCCAACACGATAAACAACTGGTACCCCCAAAACACGAACCAACAAAGGTTGCCGCCCCAAAGTCGTGCCGCTGATGTACGTTGAACAATATAAAAAGACGTCGCAATTAGCGCATTGCCGCCAAAAGCAAAAATGACAGCCGATGTGTGTAAAGGGCGCAGGCGCCCGAATGTTGTAAAAGAAAAATCAAAGTTCAGTGCCGGAAATGCCAATTGAAACGCAATCAAAACCCCGACAAACATCCCCACAACACCCCAAAGTGATGTGGCAATCACGCCAGCTCTGATAACATCATCCCGATATCCGGTCTGTGCAGCAGGCTTTGGGTCACCAAATTTTCGCAATTCGCGTATGAAAAGAAAAAACGCGACGGCCATTATGATTAAGGCATGCACAGTATAGGGCCAATCATGCCCGAAATTAGCAGCCATAGCTGCAAAAATCGTAATGAATGACAATACGATGAGTTTAAGAATTTCCATAATCCGACCTTTTGCTGTCCTATTCTAATGCGGGTAATGCATTAGTTCTTTGGCTGATATCTTTGATCTGGGTCAATGTTCTCATAAAAATTAGTGCTTATAAAGAGGTTAATCTGAAGACGGGAACCTCCATGTCCTACAAATCAATCTTAACCATCTGGGACGGCAAAGACAGCAGTGCCCCGGCGTTACGCAAAGCCATTGAGCTGACAATTGCCGCAAAGGGCCATCTACACATCATTTGCCCCGCTTATATTACCATCCGCCAAACCCAAGCATACCCTTATATAGACTTCCCCGAAGACTTGAAATTTGAAGAACGCGCCCACGCAGAAAAGATCGCCAATAAGTTGGTTTCAGAAGCTGAAAAAATCGCAAAAGAAGACATCATGTTTTTCAGTATTGAGGTCGCAATTATCAACCGGGATCAACTGCCGGACTTAATGTCGCAGACGGCAAAGTTCTGTGATTTAGCCGTGTTTCCACGCCCTTTTGGTGCGGATCGTACCGAGACAGATGAAAAAATAATGGAAAGCACACTTTTGACATCCGATTGCCCGGTTCTGACCATTCCACCCAAAGATATGGGACATCGGGAAACAAAAGCAGTTATCGCATGGGATGGCAGTGAACAATCCTTGCGTGCTGTGCGCTTGGGTTTGCCGTTACTGCGCAAAGCATCACAGGTAGACGTCGTTATTGTTACAAATACCAGACGTGTCACCAAAGAAGCGGAGGTATCCAGCGACATCGCTACATTTCTGGCACGCCATCGCATCAATGTTGAGGTAAGTATCATCGCAAAAACGTCCCTCAGCATATCCGACATCATACGATCACATGCTCTGGATGTTGGTGCAAACCTAATAGTTATGGGCGGGTATGGTCACACACCACTGCGAGAATTTTTCTTTGGTGGGCCCACACGACATATGTTGCAAGACAGTAAGGTGCCAGTTTTTATGGCGCATTAGGTTTCTAGCTATTCCCCTAGACTAAGAAACCGCCGTCTTCATCATCGCCCGTCTCCGACAGGAGGCGGGCAAAATCTTTCACGATCACATGACGTTTTTTCTCAAGCGTTATAATATTGTCTTTTTTCAACGCATTGATTTGTCGACTGACCGTTTCCAATGTTAACCCCAGATATTCAGACATTGCCTCACGTGTCAGGCTTAAATCAAAATGCACATCTGCATGTTTTTCATCTGCGTGAACAGCATTTTGGCGTCGTGCAATAATGATCAAAAGGCTGGCAATTTTTTCGCGCGCAGTTTTGCGCCCCAACAACAGCATCCATTCACGCGCCGCATCCAACTCATCCAAAGCCATTTCCAGCATACGTTCGCGCAAATGCGGAATATCTTTTAACAACTTCTCAAACGGTTTGCGTTCAAACCGACACAAAGTCACATCTGTCGTTGCTTCGACATCAAAGGCTGCATAAGCGCGTCCTGGCCGGCCAACAAAATCACTTGGCAGCAACAGGCCCACCATTTGCCTGCGACCATCTTCCATTGTTTGCGAAAGACGCGCCACCCCAGTAACAACGGAACCGACAAATTGCATACGGTCACCAGCAAATATAATTGGGCTTCCAGCGGAGTATGTCTTGTATGACTTCATCATCTCAAGCATCGCCATCTCTGACTTCTCACAGTAAGCACAAACAGCCCGATGTTTAATCGGGCATTCATTACAGTTGACACTTGCAGGGTTGGAAACAGGGGATAAAATCATAATTATGTATAAAACCAAAAAACTTGACTTAGATCAAGGCCGTTTCAACGCTACATGTTATCAACCCATATGAAAAAAAATACTGAACTGGCACGTTTAGGCGTCTACAACGCCCGTGCCCCGCGCTACACAAGCTACCCTACTGCGGTGCAATTCACGAATAACGTCGGTGTGGATTTCACTAAAACCGCGCTCTCTAATTTGCCTGCGGACAAACCGGTATCAGTTTACATACATATCCCATTTTGCGAGCGTTTATGCTGGTTTTGCGCCTGCCGCACCCAAGGCACCAAATCTGCATCCCCCGTGGCAGGTTACTTAGACAAGGTCATCGCCGAGATTGATTTGACCGCGCAATACCTGCCCAAGGGCATCAAGGTCAGCCATGTTCATTGGGGCGGCGGCACACCAACAATATTAACACCAGAACTGATAACCCGCCTTGCAGAAGCGCTGGAGCATAGAATCCCGCGTACAAATGATGCAGAGTTTTCTGTAGAAATAGATCCAACATTGGTCAATCAGGCCAAAATAGATGCGCTTGTGGGTGTTGGTATGACCCGCGCCAGTATCGGGGTGCAGGATTTTGAACCGGAAGTTCAAAAAGCAATTGGGCGCATGCAAAGTTTTGAAATCACTCAAAAATGCGTGAACATGCTGCGCCGTGCAAATGTCACCTCATTGAATATGGATATTCTTTACGGCCTGCCCCATCAAACACAAACCAGCGTGCTTGATACCATTGATAACGTTTTGGATTTGTCACCTGATCGCATAGCCCTTTTCGGATATGCCCATGTCCCTTGGATGGCCAAGCGTCAGCAATTAATCGATGAGAAAGCCCTGCCAAACGGTGAGGCCCGCTATGCGTTGTTTCGCGCTATGGGGGCAGAATTGGAAACCGCGGGATATGTCTCTGTTGGTATAGATCACTTTGCAAAAAGCGCAGACAGCATGGCACTTGCCCAGAAAAACGGCCAACTTCGGCGTAATTTTCAAGGCTACACAACCGATAACCTGGATACTATGATCGGTTTAGGTGCCAGTTCGATATCGAAATATCCAACTGGATATGTGCAAAACTCCGCAAAATCATCAGACTACATCTCGATGATCAAAGCAGGGACGCTTGCATCTTACCGTGGCGTTGAAACTACACACGAAGACCGCATTATCGCACGTGTCATCGAAATGATCATGTGCGATTTCACAGTTGATTACACCGTATTGCAAAGAGAATTTGACACTGATTTACGTTGTATCGCGCAAAGTCTGCTACATTTGCAAAAAGAGTTCAAGGATTTCATTCAATTTTCAAAAACCGGGTTTTCCATAACCCGCAGTCAACGCGCATTAGCCCGGTTGGTGGCAAAAGCCTTTGATCAATACAGCGACAGTAAAGCAATATTCAGCGCGGTAAGTTAAGGCCTATAACGTCGTATGCATCCTATAACCGGGTGCAAATAGTAATCTTACAGTGGTAATCGCAACTTGATCATGCCAAGTCTTTCGATCCATTACAAAAGCTGCGGCACCTTCAGCAATATTCAGATACTCACTTTCCTGCGCATCCGGATTAGCCGCAGAAAGTGCAATGTCTCCATGGGTGAATGGCGCATTTTGCACCAACCATTCATTTGCATTATACTGCTCAAAATCCACTTTTAATGCTTCGGGGATATGCTGGGTATTTACCCAACGATCCTCTAATGCATAAGGGATGGAATTGCTCAAATGTAACGCTTTGAGATGCAGCATTTTACTATTTACAGCCACTCCCCATGTTTTAGCCAAGACCAAAGGTGGTATGATATGCGCCTGCTGCAATAGCACATAACCATAAGTACAGCCGCGGTTTTCAATATCATGGCGTATAATACTAATAGATAAAGTAGCCTTACGAATAGGGTTCAAAACCACCCGTGTGCCTGCTTTACGTTTACGTTCCAACAAGCCGCTTTCACTTAATTCGCGCAAAGCCCGATTAACTGTCGCCCGTGAACACCCGAACTCTGTTGCTAATAACTCTTCATTCGGGATCAATTCACCGGGCGGCCAAGTGCGCGTGGTGATACGCTCAAGCACCTCAGATTTTATTTCCTGAAAATTATTTAACTTTACAGATGTCAAAGCTTTCCCATCAATGATTTCAGTGTTTCTCGGTATTGCTGAGTGATTTCATCATGCCGCAAATGTAACCCATCCTTTACCAGATGGCGACCCGCTGACCAAACATCAGTGATCATCGCGTCAGAACCTGCAAAAATGTAACTGTCCAACACCATATCTCGGGATTTTCCCAGTAAATCCGGAGCATCCAAATTTAAAGCTAATAAATCAGCCTGACGGCCAACCGCAATCACCCCAGTATCACGGTTACTTGCCGCAGCCCCCGCTGATGCAACTTGATCCAGCAGTGCCCGGCCCGTTGATTTTTCAGGCGTGGCAAACATCGCCCGCCCCAGATTACTCAAACGCTGAGAATATTCTAGTGTACGCAATTCTTCTGACAAAGAAATCCGGATATTACTATCCGATCCGATACCAAAACGCCCACCTGCATCGCGGTAACGCATCCCATCAAAGATCCCGTCGCCCAAACTGCTTTCAGTGATCGGGCATAGCCCTGCAATCGCGCCGGTTTCGGCTAAAGCCACGGTTTCAGTTGCAGTCATCTGCGTAACATGGATCAAGCACCAACGTGCATCCACGTCATGATTGCCCAGCAACCATTCCACAGGCCGCGCACCATAAGCCGCCTTAATCTCATCAACCTCAGCCACCTGTTCTGCCAGATGTAAATGAAACGGCGCATCAGGTAACAAACGTTCAACCTGTGCAAGCCCTTCACGACTGACAGCCCGCAACGAATGTGGTGCCACCCCCAAGCGTGTATCATCAGGTAAGTTTTTCAGGGTGTTGCCAGCTTGTGAAACAAGCATAGCAAACTGATCTGGCGTATTTTTGAAACGGATTTGCCCAGCCGTCAAATCACGTTGATCGCAGCCACCGTATTGATACATCACCGGCAACAGCGTTAAGCCAATCCCTGAACATTCAGCTGCCGCAATCACCCGATCAGACATCTCGGCAACATTGTCATACATCACACCACTTTTTTGATGGTGCAAATAATGAAACTCGCACACCGCAGCATAACCCGCTTCTAACATTTCCATTTGTACAAAAGCGGTAATAGACTGAATATCTTCAGGCGATAAATGATCCAGGAACTGGAACATCAATCGCCGCCATGTCCAAAAACTATCGCGCGGGTCAGGCCCCTTTGTTTCGGTCAAACCCGCCATAGCTCGTTGAAACCCGTGCGAATGCAAGTTAACAGGGGCGCTGATAATCGCCCCGTAACACGGCGCGCCTGCTGCCTCTGTTCCCGCTGAAATAGAGGCAATTCTGCCATCAATTCCAACAGTTATACTGACATCATCCAGCCAGCCAGCCCCAGTTAAGACCGTCTTTGCCCAAATTTTTTGCATCATTATTTCCAGTATTGACTCTTATTATGTCTATACATAATACTAATAACATACAATTAACAAGTGAAACCTCCACATGAACCGCTTACTTTTGATACATGCACATATTGCGCCGCAGACTGACCCAAACACATTGATTCCAAACGGCGCAATTGCCTTGCAAGATGGGTTAATTGATTGGGTCGGCCCAATGGCAGAGCTGCCTGAAAGCTATAAAAACTGGCCCCAAAGGGATATTAAAGGTCGTTTGATCACACCTGCTTTGATAGATTGTCATACACATTTAGTGTTTGGCGGTAATCGCGCAAAAGAATTCGAAATGCGCTTAAACGGCGCCAGTTACGCAGAAGTTTCCCGTGCTGGCGGTGGTATCGTTTCAACCGTTAGGGCAACCCGCGCCGCCAGCCTTGAAGACTTGATATCTGATGCGTTGCCTCGCTTAGAC
>JQIA01000022.1_pt1 | contig 66238 bp, 64 predicted proteins | sample 811431 | NCBI WGS metagenome assembly JQIA01 (sample SAMN02998118, study PRJNA258478) | marine sediment metagenome | biome: marine; feature: seafloor; material: sediment; isolation source: oil-polluted sediment collected from 3 locations (0.5 km, 0.7 km and 0.9 km)... | place: USA: Gulf of Mexico ...
CGCAAATCAGATGCGAAGAGACCTTGCTGCAAACATATCTCATGAATTAAGGACGCCGCTTACGGTTTTAAAAGGCTATGTGGAAATGTTGCTTGCTGATACTGATGCTGATGACCTCTTCAATCAAAGGCGTTGCGAACCGTTGTGTCTATAGTGCCAGCAAGGGCGCCGTTCTAGGGTTAACAAAATCTATCGCTGCAGATTTTGTTCGGGATGGTATCCGCTGCAATGCTGTTTGCCCCGGGTCCGTTATGACCCCCTCTTTCAGAACACGGATGGAAGCCAGTGGAAACTTTGAAGCAGCTTACGAAAAGATGCTGGAACGCCAACCCACAGGTAAGATGGCAACAGCAGAAGATATCGCACCAATTGTAATTTACTTGGCTGCGGACGAATCTAAAGTGGCAACAGGACAGTCTTTCATTGTCGATGGTGGATGGACAATATGATGGTAGAACCTTTTAGAATTGGTTTTATTGGTTTGGGTGCAATGGGGTTTGGAATGGCATCAAACCTTTTATCAGCAGGCATGCACCTCAACGCAGTTGCCAACCGCAACCGCGACCCTGTGGATAAACTTACTGCACAGGGCGCAACCGAGCATTCATCCATAGCCGAACTGGTACAAGATAGTGATGCAATCATATTGTGCCTGCCCAATTCAAAGATCGTTGAAACTGTGATTTTGGAAATGCTCCCTGTATTGCGAACTGGTCAACTGTTGATTGATACAGGTACGTCTTCTTTAACATCAACTGAACAGCTTGCTCATACATTGGCCCCAAAAGGCGTGCTGTTCGCTGAAGCTCCCTTAACTGGTGGCATTCAACAAGCAGCAGATGGTGAGCTTGGCGCTTTGGTTGGCTCTGATCAAGCCGTATTTCCAAAAGTAGAAGACGTGCTACGGCATTGTTGTGCAACAGTGCAATATTTCGGCCCTATAGGCGCGGGGGGAAAAGCGAAGTTCGTAAACAACTATATGGTATGTGGCATTGCAGCACTTGTCTTTGAAGCATTCCACATCGCTGACTTAAACGGCACTGATTGGAGCAAGTTGTACGATGTTGTCATTCGCGGATCTGCAGATTCCGGCGTTTTCCGGCGAGTTATTGGCAACGCCCGAAACGGAGATTTCGGCGGGTATGTCTTTGACGTGAATAGTGCGTTAAAAGACATGACTTACATTACAGAAATGAACGCGTCTCTTGGAAGGGATACAGATCTGAACAAAGCCGTTCTGGATTTATTTGCCCGAGCCGAAGCAGAGGGATACGGTGATGTAAGGATTAGTGAATTATTGCGACCAGATATACGAACTTCTCGAGGAGGAGTGTGATTATTTTGTTGTCCTGAACTCGTAGATAGTACGTCAAAGCTTAAGTCTGCTAAACTCTCCGATACTTCAAAAAACACTCCGTATAAAAGCGCTGATAAATTCATGGGTCGCATCTGTAGATGTTTTAAGAAATAGCCACCGGAACAACCTCAATCAACGCCACTTGCAACATCTTAGGAAAGCCGCATTATCAAAACCGAATAAAACTAGAACCTCCGTCATTTTATAAGCCCATGTGTTCCAATTTATCTGATAATGAACAACCCGTTTGCCCTTCCATCCTCAAAAGGTACAGCAGTAAAATCTAATTTAAAATGATTCAATTCATATGTTCAGAGCGTTGTCAGATTAAGAGTTACGTTAAGTAGAACTGTTCTGACAACGCGCAGTAATGATACTAGAATGATGCCAGATATGCTATAATATCTTCTATATCTTGTGGTTTTTTTAAACCCGAAAAGGACATTTTAGTTTTAGGGACTGCTTTTCTAGGCTTGGTCAGGAATGCAGTTAAATTTTCATTTGTCCAAACAACACCTTCTTCATTCTTTGCTTTCATTGCTTTGGAATATTTGAACGTTGGGTTTGCGCCATATAGAGCACCGACTACACCCGTTAGATCTGGCCCAACTTTATTTTTAGCACCTTCGCCTATCGCATGGCATGCTTTACATTTTTTAAATATCTTCTTGCCTTTATCAGCATCACCTTCGGCAAAGGCTGGCAAAGTTAAAGACGCCAATAATAACCCGGTAATGATCGATTTTATGTGCATTTGTTATTTTCCTATTCGCTTTATACTTACACATAAAATACCAAGGGTGTGCAAGTTGTTGCATCGTTTGAGCACTATATCAGCAGGCCGTGAATGCCCACCTTATATGCTATATAATTTGGCACTTTGAGTGGAAACATTCCTAAGTAAAGTTCTGCTCTGTAGAAGTTGAGGTATGGGGTTAAATTCAACAAATTCCAGACATTAATTCCAGATACATAAATGTGCATAATAATATTCACTTCATTTTGTTGCAGTGCGTTGGAAAGGATTACAAAAAATCATAATGGTTGAGTTTTCCACGGAATGAAGATTAAATCTATATAGATGCAGAGCGTTTTATAATCTGCTGACTTCCAAAGGTTGCACCCCAATGGAAGTATCATTTTTAAGGTTCGATATTGAACATGTTCTGCAAAGTAAATATTACAAGCAACACCATAAAGATAATAACATCCTCGATAATCAGGTCGGTTCTTTATACACATCTCTTGATTAACGACTGCGGTGATAACCTATGGTGGCGTATAAAATCACTTTTAATGGCAACGTCACTGTTGGCCTTGGCTGGCTGCGGAGAAGGCTCATATAACAGCATTGAGCTTATGCCTTCACCCGCAATATATACCAGTGGTGCTTTAGATCCCTTTCCAAACCTGAACGGTGAAACGTTCAAAGATCAAACAAAACTGTTTTACGTCACAGATCGCATGCCCGCGGATGGCAGTAGCAAAGCAACCCGCTACAACAATGCACGCGGGCATTTACTGCGCGCGGGAACCGCTAATATAACATTGTCGCCACCAGTTAAAAATTGGGATCAAATCCGCCAGCTCACACAATTGGATAATCGTGAGCATAAATATAAGTTGGCAGTATCTGAAACCAACGAAATTGGCATTCTGCCCGTTAGCAGCGCCGAATTTCTTGAAAATCCACCTTCGGATAAAATTATGGGTGTCGCAGGTCGTGAATTTACACAACAAATCAATGCACAATTGGCTGGTTCTTCCAATAAGGATATTTTCATCTACATTCATGGCTATAATGTGGATTTTGAATACCCAGTGTTGGTGTCCAAGGAATTACAACATTTCTTGGGTTATCAGGGGGCTTTCATAAGCTATAATTGGCCAGCCACACCCAATAGGTTTGCGTATTTCAAAGACCTGGAGACAGCCAAGGTCACCCAGCGCAACTTGCGCGAACTGTTGCAGTTCTTGTCCGATCATACAAATGCGCGCCAGATCAATCTAATCGGTTATAGCATGGGTTCCCGTTTGGCTTTTGATGTTACATACCAGATCGCTTTACTGAAAAAAGGCAATAACGACAAAGCCCCCCGATTAGGCCACGTTATATTGATTGGCAGCGATTTGGATCGTGCCTATTTCGGGCAAGCACTGGCAGACGGGTTATTGGCCGCAGTCCAAAAATTTACCATTTACATGTCCAAAACAGACTCTGCCCTGAACATATCCAAAATTTTATTTTCGCGCGAAAGGCTTGGGCAGCTTTGGCAAGGCGGGAAGTCTCTGCCCAGCCTAGAACGCAAACTTGCGCAACTGGATAAGTTATCGTTGATAGATGTGACGCAAGCTAAAGCAGCCGGATCTGGTAATGGCCATTGGTATTTTCGTTCTTCACCATGGGTGAGCAGTGATGTTTTTGCGTCCCTGTTGTTTGATTTACCACCTCAAAAACGCGGTCTTGTGCGACAAGAGAACAGTGCTATCTGGCAGTTCCCACAGAATTATCTGCAAAAGCTGACAGATGCACTATCATCGAACTAAGCTGGAGTGCAAAATGCGCACTCGATGGGCAAGGAAACCCGCAACCCTCTGAGCTGGATTTCAATTTGGCGGCTCATGATCTGGTTTTGACTATAGTGCAAAATGGCACAGCACTTATCCCTGCCAAATATTCTTCCGCCGACAAGCTATGACCAACAGGAACCGCCAACAAAAATGGGTCCCGAAGAATAGGGTATTAAACCAGATCAGACACATCATCCAAAGGCTTGGTCGCCAGCCCAATATCAATATTCCGATTGCGCACCATATACAAAATTTCATGGCTCGGACGGGTGAAAACTTTAAATTCACAATTCTTCATCCCAGCAGCCAAAAAGCGCATAAGTTCTGATGCTATGTCACTGTCGAAATCTTCCAATAGCCCCAAACGCAAGCTGCGCACGTCAAACAAGTTACCCAATTTAACATCATTTCAAAAGCCATATTCAAATTTCGGTTTTCATAACTTTCATGTTTTCAGGAATACAATGTTAAATAAACAAAAACAGATAATATAAGATTGCGTGTTTCTAAAACTTTCCCTTACAATAATATACATAATGTTATGAGAAAGTATGCGTCTGATTTCGTCGCCACTGACAAGTCATCCAGTATGGTGCCGTTTAAATTGCCCCCATGATCGCACCTGTCTTTGGCCGATCGGTATTGCGTAAGCCATAAAATAGTAACTGCACTGATTTACCAACCATAAAATGCATGCAAACTTATATTATTATAATGAAACTACGGCACAAGATGCTTTTAGGAATATGCATACATGACAATACAATATTTAAAAAAAGCAACGGATAGAATGCAACCTCAACAGAGCAATGTTAGTGAAACCGTGCAAAGAATGCTTCAAAAAATCGAAACTGGTGGCGATGTCGCCGCACAAAAGTTCGCTTTTGATCTGGATCGTTGGGATGGCGAGATGATTGTATCAAAAGAGGCAATACAAAAAGCGATTGATCGTGTTTCACAAAAATCAAAAGATGATATATGTTTTGCACGAGATAACATTCGCAGGTTCGCTGAGGCCCAAAAAACCACAATATCAGAATGCCAAATTGAAATCCTTCCCGGGGTGACCACAGGCCAAAAACAAATACCAATATCGGCTGTGGGCTGTTATATCCCTGGTGGACGGTACAGCCATATCGCATCCGCAATCATGACAGTAACAACAGCCAAAGTTGCAGGTGTTTCTCATATTACTGCCTGTTCACCAACAAATTCAAAGACCGGCATCCCAGATGAAATTTTATATACAATGGACCTATGTGGCGCCGATGCCATTTTAAATTTGGGCGGTGTACAAGCAATTGCGGCCATGGCTTTTGGGCTGTTTGGTCTGCCTAAAGTGGATATGCTCGCGGGGCCAGGAAACCAATACGTTGCCGAAGTTAAGCGGGTATTATTCGGTCGCGTAGGCATCGATATGCTTGCAGGGCCAACAGACTCTTTGGTGATCGCAGATAAAACAGCGGACCCCTATATTGTGGCGTGGGATTTGGTAGGTCAGGCAGAGCACGGTTATAACTCTCCAGTTTGGCTTATTACAGATAACCATGACATGGCTTGCAACGTAATGACCCTTGTTCCCGAATTGATAGAAACATTACCGGAAACCAACGCAAGAAATGCCCGCGCAGCATGGATTGATTATGCAGAGGTTATATTATGTTCTAACCGTGAAGAAATGGCACAGGTCGCTGACAACTATGCTCCCGAACATTTACATGTTCAAGCAGGTGATCTGAATTGGTGGTTAGACCGCTTATCTGCCTATGGCTCATTGTTTTTGGGGGAAGAAACCACAGTGGCTTTCGGTGACAAGGCAACTGGAACCAACCATGTTTTACCGACATCAGGTGCGGCGCGTTATACTGGCGGATTGTCGGTTCATAAATTTATGAAGACTGTCACGTGGCAGCGCGCAACCGCAGAAGGGGCGCGCTCTATTGCTGAAACAACGGCACGCATATCACGTATGGAAGGTATGGAAGGTCATGCTAGAACTGCAGATATACGTCTTAAAAAGTACTTCCCCAGAGAGGTTTTTGACTTGGTATAAAGTTAATATAAATTTTAAAAATAATAAAAACAACCATTTAGATGATAACTTAAACCAAAACGGAAGGCATAAAATCAAAGATTAACTTTTTACTAAAAGTATCATTATGGATTACGCATCAGGTTTATTTAGCGATTTATGTATATTCTGGAAACACGAACATACATTTTTAATACATGAACTATCTTATGCAATTAATCAACTTGTGCTACTTTGCGTGAAAACAAAATTACAAAAGGGAGAACGTAATGAATAAACTATTCACAACAATGCTAATAGGCACATCATATGCCTTATCTACACTGCCCAGTATGGCGCAAGAAGAAATCACGGTGGCATATTTTCTGGAATGGCCAACACCAAACCAATTCGCACAAGCACAAAAAATCTATAAAGAGAAACTAGGCGTGAATGTCAAATGGGTATCGTTTGATGCCGGCACTGCAATGTCAGCAGCCATGGCTTCTGGCGATGTGCAGATTTCATTCTCACAAGGTATTCCACCATTTGTGGTGGCCGCCTCTGCCGGGCAAGACCTGCAGATCGTTGATGTCGCTGTCTCTTACTCTGAAAATGACAATTGTGTCGTACGTGAGAGCTTGGAGATTGACAAAACCAATGCCAAAGATCTGAATGGCAAGCAAGTAGGTGTACCATTAGGCACAGCAGCCCATTATGGTTTCTTGAAGCAAATGGATCATTTTGGCGTTGATACCTCAACCATGAAAATCGTGGATATGGCTCCACCAGACGGCGCTGCAGCTTTTGCATCTGGGAATTTGGATATGGTATGCGGCTGGGGTGGTTCACTGCGCCGGATGAAAGAGCATGGTAATATATTGCTCACTGGTTCGGAAAAAGAAGAGCTTGGTATTCAGGTTTTTGACGCAACCACCGTTTCTACACAGTGGGCACAAGAAAATGCAGAGCTTTTGACAAAGTTCTTAAAAGTAACAGCTGATATGAATGCAAAATACGCAAACGGAGGGGCCGCTGAAATGTTGCCCACAATATCCAAAGCGGCTGGTATGGACGAAGACGCCACAAAAGATACTCTAGCCGGTTTTATTTTCCCAACCTTAGAGCAACAACTTAGTGCAAAATGGTTAGGCGGCGGCACCCAAAAATTCTTGCAAGAAGTAGGCGATTTTTTTGTTGAACAAGGGACTATTCCAAAAGCACGTGCCAACTATGACAGCGCAGTTGACGCCAGTTATCTTGAAGCGGCATCAAAAATGTAACTTTTTGGAGTTAAATAAAAATTTACAGCCCGTAAAAATTTATGGGCTGTACGAACGACAATAAATTACGACCATATTGAAATATTTGGGAGGATATTTTAACTGTGAAGAAACCATCTAAATCCAGTTTGCTTATTGATAATGTTTCGATGACATTCGCATTGCCTAATGGCAGCTCAATAGAAGCGCTAAAGGATATATCGCTTAACATTAATGAGGGTGAAATTTTATCAATTCTAGGGCCTTCAGGCTGTGGGAAAACCACGCTTTTAAATATTGTTGCAGGCTTTCTTGCGCCCACAAGTGGGCAGATAGTTCTGAACGGAAACACAATTACAGGCCCCGGCCCCGACCGTGGCATGGTATTTCAGCAAGGTGCCTTGTTTGAATGGATGAGTGTACGTAAAAATATCGCCTTCGGCCCTGCAATGAAGGGCATGCCCACAGCTCAAATCAAAAAAACTGTGGATGAGTTACTAGAGATTGTCGGCCTACATGATTATGGCGACAAGGCAGTTTACGAACTTTCGGGGGGCATGCAACAACGTGTTGCCTTGGCCAGATGCCTGGCCAACGACCCTGATGTTATTTTGATGGATGAACCTCTGGGCGCGCTTGACGCTTTGACCCGTGAAAAGATGCAAGGGTTGGTTTTGAAACTCTGGAAAGAAACCGGTAAAACCATTATCTTGATCACCCATGCCGTGGAGGAAGCTTTGCTGTTGGGTGAACGACTATTGGTCATGGCCCCAAGGCCCGGACATATTCATAAAGAATATCGCCTGCCATTTGCTAATCTTGGCGTAGATATGGATTTACGCGAAGTTAAAAAGCACAAGGATTTTGCCCCCAAACGCGAAGAGATATTATCGATGATTTGGGAAATGGAAGAAGACATAATGGGAAGGAAGGAATAGCACCATGTTGATCCTGATCATCTATATCTTAGTATTTATTTTCGCTTATTTGGCTCATAAAGCAATTACCAGATTTTCAACTTCTCAGGCTGACTTTAACGCACGAAAAACGGTTACTTTCGGTGACGAGAGTGCGGTAAAATCAAACCGCATTGCTTCGGTTATCTCTGTTGTGACTATTTTCCTGATTTGGGGTGCCTTTACTGGTTCAAAATTGACCCCTTTACATGTACCGGGCCCGTTCATTGGCGATACTTCATTTTCCTATACAGCAACAAATGCGCAAAACATCTCAGCAAACGCACGGGTTCATATCAATGTGGGTTTAATTGGACAGGATTTCCAGAAACCAAGTTTATCCGGCCAAAATCAACCCGGATTTGCCAAAGACGATGCCATGAAAGTTGGTGCGTGGCGCAGCGGCTTGATCAAAGTACAGAAAAATGATGCCGGCGGTAAGGAAGAAAATTACCGTGTTACTGCAATTGACGGAAACCCGATTGAACCGGAACAATCTGTAAATGTTACCGACGGCACTGTATTCATGACCAAAAAGGGCAGCTTGTCATTTGAGCCAAATAAAGGCTGGCAAATGGAGCCTATATGGTTGCCAGCGCCAGAAGCCGTAGCGGCACGTCTTATTGAAATTTCAACTGAGGGATATCAAAATGTAACGCTTATGGAGAATTTGGGCTGGTCGCTATTTCGTGTCATCACGGGGTTCTTCCTTGGCAGCCTGGTCGGTATTCCGCTAGGATACGCGATGGGGCTAAACGACTGGTTTCGCGGCTGGTTTGACCCGATTGTAGAATTTATGCGCCCGGTGCCTCCACTTGCACTTATTCCACTTGTTATCATCTGGTTTGGTATATGGGAGCAAGGGAAGATAAGTCTGCTATTCCTTGCTGCTTTATGGATCATGACAATCTCATCCCGCTCTGGGGTATCAGGTGTCAACATTACCAAAGTACATGCAGCTTATTCTTTGGGCGCATCAAAGTTCCAGATATTGACCCGCGTCATTGTCCCAAACTCTCTACCCGAAATTTTTACCGGTGCCAGAGTAGCCATGGGGGTTTGTTGGGGTACGGTTGTTGCAGCAGAACTTGTTGCGGCAGAAAAAGGTGCCGGTAAAATGATCATTACCGCGTCAAAGTTTCAACAAACAGATATCGTGATCATGGGCATCATTTTGATCGGCGTCATTGGATTTGGGATTGATATTCTAATGCGATATGCTGAAAAAACATTGGTTCCGTGGAAAGGGAAAAGTTAGCACAAGAAGATCTATCACGAATTTAAATTGAGGTGCAGAGTTTTAACTAAAGTTAATTTTGCACTTCAATCGATATAAAGATTACTGGATGTCGAACCATGTTATTCAAGCAGTCCGGGATCATCTTTTACTTCATTATAACCCTGCAAGCCGCCAATTTCTTCTAGGTCATTTCGGGTCCACCAGATATTAAAACCCTGCCCCCGCAACCAACGTTCGATTTTATCTAAATCATTCCATTCTCGCCCAGCACCACGTGCACTGTTGATCCGCGCCAACTGCCCATCAACATAAACAAGAACACCCCAAGCAAACGGGTGCCGTGCCTGATCCCCAAACCCGCCCCCTTTTTGCTTGCGATGCACCCGGTAAACCACTGGATGTTCGCCTAAGCGCATATTATTACGTAACAATGGCAAATCAGCCTGAGTGACGGTAAAAACGACACCGAGCATTACATCTTGATCCATAGTGTTGACTGCTTTCATCATTCATGCCACAACATGCTTCATGCTGTTCGTTAAATATCGCGGATGTTACTCATCTAGTAAAGAGGTTATGCAAATATGGTTCGAAAAGTTAATGCAGTTCCCAAAGGTTATCGAACGGCGACACCTGCACTTGTTGTGCGCAATGCAGCTGCAGCGATAGATTATTATACAAATGTTTTTGGTGCAGTTGAGCTATCACGCCTATATGGCGATGATGGGGTCATCATCTGGCGTGCTGAGCTGAAAATAGGGAATTCAGTTCTTCATCTGTGTGATGAGATGCCTACTTTTGGAATATTGTCCCCTATATCATTGGGTGGATCTTCTGGCTCAATTCAACTTTATCTTGATGATTTGGATGCAACTTGGGCCCGTGCAATTGATACTAACGCCAACATCGTCTTGCCTATTGAAAACACGTACTGGGGTGAACGCACAGGGCGTATTGTTGATCCGTTTGGCCATGTTTGGACATTAAGCAAACGAGTGGAAGCTGTCAGCAAAACAGAAATCACAAAACGCGCAACAGCGCTTTACGCACCTGAACTTGATGAAATATATAATACACGAACTGCAATTGATGAAGATATCCCGACGATAGATATCCGAAATATCGAGATGTCAGACGAACACAATGCAACATCCCTTGCCATTAAATAAGTGAAAAACAGCGATAGAAACCTCACAGAAAATAAGTAGCCACAGCGTTTTTACGCCAGGCACACAGATTTGATGTTTACATCATATTCCAGCGTGTCATTCTACTTTAACAAAAGACAGGATCCTTAATGACTCCTTTTTCAATTGCAGGCATTCAAATGAATGTCTCTGCCACAGAAAACAACGTAGAAGGTATGAAGCATCGTATCAATATCGCGATGCACCGGTTTTCTTGGATTGATATGATCTTGTTTAGCGAGCTTGCACCATACGGGCCGCTTATCCATAACCACCCTGATACCCTAGAAGATGATATCAAAGCCTTTCAAGAAATAGCGCGACATCACAAAATCTGGTTAATCCCCGGATCAATGTTCGAACATCGAAATGGGAAAGTTTACAACACATCTGTTGTTATTAATCCACAGGGTGAAATCGTTGGTAAGTATGACAAGATGTTCCCCTTCATGCCCTATGAGATGGGTGTTGAAAGCGGTGATGAATTTCTGGTTTTTGATGTGCCTGAAGTCGGCCGTTTCGGCCTGTCGATTTGCTATGATATCTGGTTCCCTGAAACCACAAGAACCCTAACATCTAAAGGTGTCGAAGTTTTGTTGCACCCGGTTTTAACGGGCACAACTGACCGCGATGTAGAATTAGCAATTGCGCGGGCGTCAGCGGCACAATTCCAATGTTATGTCTTTGATATAAATGGCATTGGTGCTGGCGGATTGGGGCGCTCATGCGTTGTCGGCCCGGGTGGTGATATGCTTTACGAAGCCCGCGGTAACGAAGAAATCATCCCGATCGAAATTGATCTTGATATCGTTAGGCGCCAACGTGAGTTGGGGCAAAATGGTCTAGGGCAGGTTATGAAAAGTTTCCGGGATCGCAAAGCGGATTTCACAGTTTATGACGGAGCTTCATTCGATCATTCTTATCAAAATTCGCTTGGCCCTTTGCAGATGCCAAGACGTAACCAACCCATTGCTCAGGCAGAAAATGTGACTGAATTGAATATTATAGCTGGAATGACAGCAAACAAGTAAAACACTAATCTGCCTTGCCAGAAGGCAGATTAAGCGGGGGAAAATGGCGAAAAAGAAAACAGAACAAAAAAGAAAATCACTTAGTCACTACTATAACGCATCACAGTATCGCATGGATACATGGAACCGGCTTAAAAGCGTTGCACGACAACTTGCAAACGGCAGTTCAAGCATCAAAGAACATCGCAAAACCATTCGCGAACTGATCGCTTACCTTTCCCCTATAGAAGTTTATTGGGCCTTTCCAGGTCATCAGCTGATGCTTCAGATCACACGTGATGAAGAGGCCAGCGATTTTGATGCCCTGTCACGCCGTATTGCATGCGTCACCAGCGCCTTAATGAGTGGTGAATATAGGCGCAAACACATTAACTTAGCAGACCCCCGTATTACCGAAACAGATGCCGAAGGAGTTGCAGAAAGCGGCACATTTTCTGAAGGGGATAGGGTTCGTAAAAGGCATTATTTTGAAGTTTTGATAGTTGATAAACTGACGCCAAATCAGATGGAGGCCCAGCGCATTGCCCTTGCCAACCTGCGCCGAGACGAAGATAATTTCACATATGCACCCGTTTTTGTATCTAGTCTGGATGACGCGCTCATCGCGGTTTCCTTAAATCACTCGATCCAGTCTGTGCTTATAAAATACGGTTTTGATCTGCATTCAGAAAATGACCTGCCAATGATACAAACCTACCTTGAACAGGCACGGCACGCAGATATTGATACTGCCGATAGCAGTGAATATGGCCCCATTTTAGCTGATACTATTGCAAAAATCAGACCAGAGCTTGATTTGTTTTTAGTGACAGATCGCTCAGTTGAAGAGATTGCAGGCAAAATTGGCAGCACATGCCGCCGGATATTTTACAACACCGAAGATTACTTTGAGCAGCACTTGAACATTCTGCGCGGCATCCATGATCGCTACCAGACACCCTTTTTTACGGCGCTAAAGGAATATTCAACAAAACCCACAGGGGTTTTTCACGCCTTGCCGATCTCGCGCGGTAAATCCATTTTAAAATCCCATTGGATCAAAGATATGGGTGAATTTTATGGATTAAATATATTTTTAGCGGAAACCTCATCAACTTCAGGCGGGTTAGACAGTCTGTTAGAACCCCACGGCCCGATCAAAGAGGCGCAGGATTTAACGGCGCGGGCTTTCGGCTCAAAGCAAACCTTCTTTGCTACCAATGGCACCTCGACCTGTAATAAAATCGTGGTCCAAGCGCTGGTGCGCCCTAACGATATTGTTCTGATCGACCGTGATTGCCATAAATCACATCACTACGGCATGGTACTGGCTGGTGCAAATGTGGTCTATCTCGACAGCTACCCCCTTAGCGAATATTCGATGTATGGGGCAGTACCGCTGCGTTCAATCAAAGAAAGCCTGCTCAAACTAAAGGCCGAAGGCAAATTGCACAGGGTTAAAATGCTGTTGCTGACAAACTGTACATTTGACGGCATCGTTTACAATGTGCAGCGCGTTATGGAAGAATGTTTGGCAATTAAACCAGATCTTGTTTTCCTTTGGGATGAGGCATGGTTTGGTTTTGCCCGCTTTGGCCCGACATACCGCCAACGCACAGCAATGCATTCTGCCAATACTCTGCGCGAACGTTATAAATCAGAAGAGTACCGTGCTGAATATGAAGTATATAAACAAGAAACCTCTGATCTTGATCCAGATGATATTAATGTATGGCTTGACCACCGCCTGTACCCTGATCCAGATACTGTAAGCGTGCGAACTTACGCCACACAATCCACCCATAAAACTCTGACCGCTCTGCGGCAAGGATCCATGATCCATATCAACGACCAGCTTTATAAAGCGCGGGTTGAGGAGTCGTTTCATGAGGCGTTTATGACACACACGTCAACTTCGCCTAATTACCAGATCTTGGCATCTTTGGATGTCGGACGGCGGCAGGTTGAATTGGAAGGTTTTGAGCTGGTTCAAAAACAAGTCGAAATGGCAATGGTACTGCGCCAAAGCATTATGACCCAGCCGTTGTTGAAAAAATATTTCAGAGTTCTAACCGTGGGCGATATGGTGCCCAAACAATACCGTCAATCGGGCATTGAAAGCTATTATGATCCTGATCACGGTTGGCAAGATATCTGGAAAGCCTGGGAAGGGGATGAGTTCTGTCTAGATGCCACCCGCATTACATTATTTGTAGGGGCGACAGGGCGTGATGGTGAAACATTCAAAAACAAGATCCTGATGGATAAATACGGTATTCAAGTCAATAAGACCTCACGCAATTCAGTTCTGTTTATGACCAATATCGGGACAACGCGCAGTTCTGTCGCCTATCTTATTGAAGTCCTGGTCAAGATTGCGCGTGAATTAGAACGCGAGCTGGAGGATATGAGCCCGGCTGAACGGAAAATCCATGACAAGAAGGTCAAATCAATCGTGGAAGACCTGCCGCCGTTACCTGATTTTTCACGTTTTCACGATGCATTTCGCAAAGAACTGGACGGGAAAGTGGCCGAAGGCGATTCAAGATCAGCATTTTTCTTGGCTTATGATGCTGAAAATTGTGAATACCTTAGTTTGGAAGAGGGGGAAATTACCAACGCAATGGCAAACGGGCGTGATGTGGTTTCAGCCTCATTCATTATCCCCTACCCTCCTGGCTTTCCAATTCTTGTTCCAGGGCAGGTTGCCAGCCCTGAAATTATTGAATTTTTGACCAAGCTTGATGTCAAAGAAATTCATGGGTACCGCCCAGAACTGGGCTTAAGGGTTTTCACAGAAGCGGCATTACAAGAACGCATAAAAACAAAAGGGAGAGATACAGATGGCTGATAAAGCTGCAAAAAAAATGGCCATAAGGCCAAGTTCAAAAATAAAGCACCTAGAGACAATTTCAGATATTCGCAGGTATTTTCACCGCAATGAACGACCGATATTCTTCGTCAGTGCTACCAACTTTAATCTTCTGGGCATCGATGAATGGTGCCGTAACTTCAAGTTCATCAGCTATATTGATTGCTATGATGGCCGTCACCCCAATGTGTTTGTTCCTACTGAAGCTGAGCATCCGGAGTTCGAGTCTATTGAGGATATCAACGCCTATCTGCTGGAACACAAAGAGGTTATAGATCTACTAAAAGCCTGCAAGAAAAAGCCTGTTATGGTGTTTTTGATGTTCGACGCACGCGTTGAGAAAATTTGTAAAGAACTGGGCGTTGATGTTTGGTTCCCAAAAGCATCTTTGCGTAAAAAAATCGATCACAAAATTGAAACCGTGCGTATCGGTGATGCCGCAGGCGTACCCAGCGTGCCCAATGTTCTAAGCAAGATCAAAGATTGGGAGCATCTGCAGGAAGTGGCCAAACCGGTTGGTTCTGATCTGGTATTACAATCTGCCTTTGGCGATTCAGGGCACACGACGTTCTTTATAAAATCCAAGAAAGATTTCTTGCGTTATGAAAGTGAAATCGTCGGGCACGGTGAAATCAAGATCATGAAACGTATCAATAACCGCGGCACAGCAGTTGAAGCCTGTGTTACCAAACAAGGCACTGTTGTTGGCCCATTGATGACTGAACTCGTTGGTTTCAAACAACTGACACCTTATCGCGGCGGGTGGTGCGGCAATGAAATTTTCCCTGATGCTTTTGATGAAAATGTTCGCAAGAAATGTCGCGATTACACTGAAAAATTCGGCGACCAGTTAGGTAAAGAAGGGTACCGCGGTTATTTCGAGTTAGATTTTCTGATCGATATAAATGACGGTGAAGTATACATGGGCGAGTGCAACCCACGTGTCACAGGGGCCAGTTCGATGACCAATCACGCGGCCTTTGCCCATGCTGACGCACCTTTATTCCTGTTCCACTTATTGGAATTTTCAAATACACCGTTTTCCTTGGATGTAGAAGCCTTGAATGCCCGCTGGGCTGATGCAGATAACATTGATGAATGGTGCCAGATGGTGATTAAGCACACTGATGATACGGTTGATCTGCTGAATAAGGCACCCGAAACGGGGATATATTCACTTCAACCTGATGGCTCTGTTGAGTTTTCACGGTTTGATTATCACCGGCGCGCTGTTGCCAGTGAAAACGAAGCTTTCTTTTTACGTATTCTACGGCCTGGTGATTACCGTTATGAAGGGGCCGATCTGGGTATTTTAGTAACTCGTGGCCATGCAATGGGTAAAAGTTTTGGCCTAAAGAAACGTGCAAAACAATGGATTGAAGGCATCAAGGCACAATTTGAAGCAGATGAGGTCCCAACGGCCGAAGCTGTTCCCATCGCCGATCCTGCTTTCAAAATCATGTAGCTGTTTTTGTTAGAAGGCCAGACATTATACAATGGATATTTTGTTCAAAAAAATTTGCGAACCCAATGCGGGCGCGCAATGGCAGCAGCAGTTTGAAACGCTTTGGCCTTATTACCGTAAATGGTATCTAAGTGAGGGCATTGCGGCACGGCAAACCTACCTGGCAGGTTACCGCGCAATTAAAACCTATATGCCCGAGCTGCTACCAACCTATGAACGCTTGTGTGAGCTCGCAGGTGGTGGCGATGTTGCCAGTCGTTTTTTAAGCTTCTACCGGCCGCCCCCATATCTTTCTGGTTGTTCGCAAGCTGTTTGGCTGAGGGATCAACCAATGCTGGTGCGTAATTATGATTACGATCCAAGATTAATAGATAGCGTCATATTAAACTCACACTGGAATGATAAACAGGTGATTGCAACAACTGACGGCATGTGGGGGGTGGTTGATGGCATGAACGATGCAGGTCTTGCGATTTCACTAACATTCGGGGGGCGGCGCATTGTCGGGGACGGCTTTGGTGTACCTCTCATTTTGCGATACATTCTAGAATTTTGCGACACTACCAAAGACGCGATCCAAGTGTTGAAATCTGTACCATGTCACATGGCCTATAATGTCACCACAGTTGATAAATCAGGCGATTACATCACGGCTTATCTATGCCCAGGGGCGGATACCGTTTTAGCGCACACCCCGATTTCAACCAACCATCAAGAAAACATTGAATGGCATCGTCACGCACAGGTAACCGCAACAGTTGAACGAGAACGTTTTTTATTACAACGCCTGACATTACATGATGACCCACCAGATAAGTTCATCAAGAATTTTTTGAAACCGCCGCTTTACTCGACCAAGTTCAACCACGGCTTTGGTACGCTTTATACCGCTGTTTACAAGCCGGCCGCCGGGACAATGGAAATCCATTGGCCAGGTGAATTATGGTCGCATAATTTGGCAGATACCATAAACTCAAAACGACGGGTCAGATATCCAGACACCACTGATATTTGAAGGTTTTATTCGCGAACCAGTTTTTCATAACTGTTTGAAATATCACGAGCCATTGCGCCAACTTCAAAGTTATAATCACCGATCTGACCCACTGGGGTCACTTCAGCAGCAGTCCCTGTCAGCCAGCATTGCTCAAAACCTTCCAGTTCTTCGGGCATGATATGGCGCACGTGAACCTTGATTTTCTTTTTTTCCAACATATCGATAACTGTTTGACGTGTCAGGCCGTTCAAAAAACAATCCGGCTTGGGGGTATGAACTTCACCATCTTTTACGAAGAACATATTTGCTCCTGTTGCTTCAGCAACGTAGCCACGATAATCAAACATCATCGCATCAGAACAACCTTTGGCTTCAGCTTGATGTTTGGCCATGGTGCAAATCATATATAGGCCAGACGCTTTTGCGAAACACGGAATGGTTTCAGGGCTTGGGCGTTTCCATTTGGAAATATCCAATTTGGCACCTTTGGTTTTGGCGTCACCATAATAAGCACCCCACTCCCATGCAGCAACGACCATACGAACCGGGTTTCTTTGTGATGCAACACCCATATCATCGCCAGAACCACGCCATGCTAATACACGGATATAGGCATCTGTCAGCCCGTTGGCTTGCATAACATCATATTTAGCCGCTTCAATTTCATCGACAGTATAGGGAATAGGCACATCAATATACTCACCAGATTTCAACAAACGTTCTGAATGCAGGCGGCTTTTGAAAATCTTGCCATTATAAGCCCGCTCACCTTCAAACACAGAAGAAGCATAGTGCATTGCATGCGTTAAAAGATGCACATTGGCTTCACGCCAAGGGACAAGTTTACCATCCAGCCAAATTTTACCGTCGCGGTCATCATAAGAACCAACCATTTCAAAACCTCTTCCATCTAAGGATTGTAACTTTATTACCTAAACTTAGTGAAGTATGTTAGATAATTGCGATGTATCAGAATTTTGCTAGCATTCGATTCTTGGAAAGTCAATAATGCTGACTTATATTGAGTAACAGAAACGACTTTTTGTGATCGGGCGCAATAAATGGCAAACCATTCCAATTCTGCAAAAGCGGAAAACCTGCTTTTTCTAACAGACGATCAATTGTTACAAGGCATCGAGCTGATGTTCTTTGCATATAAAGGTTTCACGTCCGACCCTGATCAAATTTTACAAAACTATACATACGGCCGTGCACACCACCGTGCATTACACTTTATTCAGCGCAACCCAGATATAACTGTCAGTACGTTATTAGACATCCTAGGGGTTACGAAGCAATCTCTGAACCGTGTATTGCGCCAGTTGGTCATCGACAAATTGGTGGATAGTAAAATAGGTAAAAGAGATCGACGAGAAAGAAACCTGATGCTAACACAACAAGGGCAAGAGTTAGAACGTCGTCTATCAGAAGCGCAACGCAAGCGAATGCGAGCCGCATATAAGGCCGCAGGACCTGATGCTGTACAAGGGTTCAGAACTGTTTTACAAAACATTATGGATCCGCAAATGAAAATCCACCTCGATTAGGAAAATTTAATGGCTCTACCAAATATTAATGATGCCCACATCCTGATCGTTGATGATGATGAACGCATTCGTGGCCTTTTACAAAAATTTCTAGCCCGCAATGGTTTTTGGGTAACCACAGCACGCGATGCAGCACATGCACGCCGGCTATTGCAGGGATTAGATTTTGATCTGTTAGTTCTAGATGTCATGATGCCAGGCGAAGACGGGATGACATTGACAAGATCCTTGCGCGAGACATTGGAAACACCAATTTTGTTATTGACCGCTAAAGCTGAAACAGGCGAACGGATTATGGGGTTGGAAGCTGGCGCAGATGATTATCTGACCAAACCTTTTGAACCCAAAGAACTGGTTTTGCGGATCAACGCAATATTACGCCGTGTTCCTGTAGAGACACCTATTGATGCGCCGCCAAAAACCTTGAAGTTAGGCGATGTGCATTACGACGTTTCGCGTGGTGAAATGTGGCGCGGCACAGAGTTAGTACGGTTGACCGCGACAGAAAGTGCGTTGATGCGCATATTTTCTGGCTCTATCCATCAACCAGTTTCACGCGGAAAACTGGTTGAAGATTTAGGCCGTGATACAGGTCAAAGCCAAGAACGTGCTGTTGATGTGCAAATCACGCGGTTACGCCGTAAAATCGAAGACGACCCCAAGAACCCGCGGTATCTACAAACCGTACGCGGGGCGGGTTATATGCTGGCCCCTGACTAGGGCCGATGACCACTGCGCTGATCACACACCCCGATTGCTTAAATCATGTAACCCCTGACGGTCATCCTGAACAGGTTGCACGCTTACAAGCAATTTTAGATGCTTTGAATGGAGAAACATTCGACGCCCTAAAGCGTATTGAAGCCCCGATAGCCGAGAAAAGTCAGATACTGCGTGCTCATACATCCAATTACTATGACAAGGTCAAAGCGTCGGAACCAACCAGTGGCTGGAAAATGCTGGATGGGGATACTCACATGTCTAACGGATCTTTTCATGCTGCCCTGCGGGCAGCCGGAGCCAATATAAAAGCGGTCGACATGGTTATGGCAGGCCTTGCAGATAATGCATTTTGTGCCATCCGCCCCCCAGGGCATCACGCAGAAACTGAGGTTTCAATGGGGTTTTGCTTGTTTGGCAATGTTGTGGTTGGGGCAAAACACGCGTTGGATTACCACGGTCTTTCACGTGTCGCGATTATTGATTTCGATGTGCATCATGGCAATGGCACCCAGAATTTGATCTGGGACGACGATCGCATTTTATTTATTTCCACCCATCAAATGCCACTTTACCCTGGTTCAGGTGCAATAGATGAAACTGGTGGCTCTGGAAATGTTTTAAACATCCCACTTGCACCAAATGCAGATGGCAGTGCATTACGCGCCGCTTTTGAACATTCCATACGGCCCGCCCTTGCCCAGCACAAACCTGAAATGGTTTTCATATCAGCTGGGTTTGATGCGCATTTTGCAGATCCGTTAGCCAATTTGAATTTTACTGAAGATGATTTCATTTGGATAACATCACAATTGAAAACAGCGGCAAAAGAACTGTGCCAGGGTCGTCTGGTCTCGACTCTTGAAGGTGGATATGATCTTGATGCTTTGGCGGCTTCAACAGCCGCGCATATAAAAGTTTTGATGGAGTAATTTATATGAGCGATAAACCTGTGACCGAAATGAATTTCGAGATGGCCATGGCTGAACTGGAAACTGTGGTGTCAAAACTGGAAAGCAGTCAGGTTGCGCTTGACGATTCCATTAAACTTTATGAACGCGGTGCTGAATTGAAAAAGCATTGTGAAGAAAAGTTAAAAGCGGCTGAAGAAAAAGTTGCCCAAATCACACTTAGCCCGGATAACAAACCGCAAAACCTGAAACCTGTTGAAAGTTAAAGCCCGTGTCTTTGGAACTTAGCTCTCTACTGGCAAAAACCGTCACTCTCGTTGAAGCAAAATTGGATGATTGCTTGCCCCTGCCCGCAAGCACACCCATCGCAAAGCCCATGCGGCACGCAGTTTTAAACGGCGGCAAACGTCTGCGCGCATTTTTAGTGATCCAAACCGCAAATTTGTTTGATGTCGATATAAATCAAGCTCTTTTCAGTGCCGCCGCAATAGAATGTATTCACGCCTATTCTTTAGTGCATGATGATCTGCCATCTATGGACGATGATGATCTTCGGCGCGGTCAACCAACCGTACACGTGAAATGGAATGAAGCCACAGCCATTCTGGTAGGTGACGCATTGCAAGCATTGGCCTTTGAAATTTTGTCAAATAAAGCCGCGGCTAAAAACGATTCTATCCGGGTAAATTTGATAAACAGTTTGGCCCACGCATCGGGTGCAAACGGGATGGTTCTTGGGCAAATGCAAGATATTGCTGCCGAAACAGCAACAACACCACTGAGTTTAGATCAAATCGTAGATTTACAAGCCAATAAAACAGGTGCTTTGATAAGATGGGCCGCCGAAGCCGGTGCTGTTCTGGCAGACCAACCTAAATCCTCGCTTTCCCAATATGCAGACGCATTGGGCTTAGCCTTTCAAATTCAGGATGACATTCTGGACATTGAAGGCGATGCACTGGCGGCTGGCAAGCGGTTGCAAAAAGATACGGACGCAGGAAAGGCAACCTTTGTCTCCATTCTGGGTATGGACACGGCTAAAGTACGCGCCAAATTATTAGTAGAACAGGCTCAAGATGTGTTATCATCATACGGCACAAAAGCTGCCCCATTGCGCGCAGTTGCGCAGTACGTTATTGAACGCGACAAATAATAAGGGTTATATCCCATGAGTAATAAACGTCCAGATACGCCATTGCTGGATCAAGTCACCAGCCCTGAAGACCTAAAAAGGCTTTCGAATGCTCAGCTGCGCCAAGTCGCCGATGAACTGCGTCACGAAACCATTTCTGCAGTATCTGAAACCGGAGGACACCTGGGTGCAGGACTTGGAGTGGTAGAGTTGACTACCGCTATTCACGCAGTTTTTGATACACCGAAAGACCGCCTGATCTGGGATGTCAGCCACCAATGTTACCCTCATAAAATTTTGACCGGGCGGCGTGAGCGTATTCGCACATTACGCCAGCCAGGCGGCCTATCCGGTTTTACCAAACGCACCGAAAGCCCGTTTGATCCATTTGGTGCCGCGCACAGCTCTACCTCAATTTCGGCCGCTCTTGGTTTTGCGGTTGCCCGCGACCTAGGTGGCGCCCCCGAACACGGGCTGGGTGATGCAATAGCTGTAATTGGCGACGGATCAATGTCAGCAGGCATGGCCTATGAGGCAATGAATAATGCAGGGCACTTGGGTAAGCGGCTGTTTGTCATTCTGAACGATAACGAGATGTCCATCGCTCCGCCAGTAGGCGCTATGTCATCTTATTTATCAAAGCTCTATGCAGGCGAGCCATTTCAAGAACTAAAGGCGGCCGCCAAAGGTGCCGTCTCTCTTTTACCACCTCCTTTTCAAGATGGCGCCAAACGTGCGCGCGATATGGTCAAGCATATGACCGTGGGGGGCACCTTGTTTGAGCAGCTTGGTTTTTCTTATATCGGCCCGATTGACGGCCATGATATAGAACAGCTTTTGAACGTATTACGCACTGTAAAACAACGCGCAACAGGCCCAATGCTGATCCATGTGTTGACAAAAAAGGGTAAAGGTTATGCGCCTGCCGAAGCTTCATCTGATAAATACCATGGGGTTAGCAAGTTTGATGTGGTATCAGGCAAGCAGCATAAAGCTAAGTCCAATGCCCCCAGTTACACGCGTGTTTTTGCCGATAGCTTGATCAAAGAAGCCGAAGCTGATGATAAAATTGTCGCCGTAACGGCTGCAATGCCAGATGGCACAGGATTGGATTTGTTTGCAGAACGTTTTCCCAGCCGTTGCTTTGATGTGGGCATTGCTGAACAGCACGGTGTTACTTTTTGCGCAGCCCTTGCTGCAGGTGGCATGAAACCATTTTGTGTGATGTATTCTACATTCCTGCAGCGTGGCTATGACCAGGTCGTGCATGATGTTGCATTACAACGCTTACCTGTGCGTTTTGCGATTGACCGCGCAGGGCTGGTGGGGGCTGATGGCCCAACACATGCAGGTAGTTTTGACATTGCATTTTTGGCGAACCTACCTGGCTTTGTGGTAATGGCCGCCGCAGATGAGGCCGAGCTTGTCCACATGGTTGCCACTGCAACTGCAATTAATGACAGACCCAGCGCATTTCGTTATCCTCGTGGTGAAGGTGTTGGTGTCGACATACCCGCCAAAGGCGAAGTGTTAGAGATTGGCAAAGGCCGCATGATACAAAATGGTAGCCGCGTGGCGATCTTATCTTTTGGCACACGACTGCAAGAGGTGATGAAAGCCGCTGAAGGTCTGGCCGCCAAGGGCATCAAACCCACAATCGCAGACGCCCGTTTCGCCAAGCCATTGGATGAGGACTTGATCACAGATCTCGCCACAAGCCACGAAGCTTTGATCACCATCGAAGAAGGTTCTGTAGGTGGCTTTGGTAGCCATGTGATGCAATTTATGTCGGAAAGCGGCTTAATGGACACAAATGTAAAGCTGCGCTCAATGGTGTTTCCCGATATATTCATTGACCAGAATTCACCTGCAGAAATGTATCAAATTGCGGCACTAAATGCAAAAGACATTGAAGAAAAAGTATTGGATGTTCTAGGCGTAGCCAGCTTGGTTAAACGCGCTTAAGTTCAAACTCTGCCACTAATTCCACGTGGGCTGACCAACGGAACTGATCGACAACCTGTACCCAATTTAAAATGTAACCACCATTAATCAAAATTTTTGCATCCCGGGCAAAAGTTGCTGGGTTACAAGAAACAAAAGATATTTTCTTGACGTTGGATTGCGCCAAAATTTTGGTTTGTTCCAAAGCCCCTGCGCGCGGTGGATCAATCACAATCCCGTCATATTCTTTCAATTCATCCAACAAAAGTGGGCGGTAGAAAAGATCTCGAACCTCAGTTGTGACATCCTTTGTACCTGTGGCCTGACGCCATCCGGCTTTAAGCGCATCCAACATTTCTACCAAAGTTTCGACTGCATGAACTTCAGTGATTTGTGATAAAGGAAGTGTGAAAGTGCCTGAACCACTGAACAAGTCAAGTACGCGCTTGCAGCCATCAAGGGTTTCCAGTGCCGCAAAAACAAGCGCGCGTTCGCCCTGCACAGTGGCTTGTAAGAATGATCCACTTGGTGGGGTAACATAGGCCGGGCCAAACCTTTGGGTTGGGGGTTTGAGCTGCGCCAAAACATCACCATTCCAACTGATCCGTGCAAATCCGTGGGCCAAAGCCATTTGCGCCAATGCCTCGGTTTGCTTGGCTTCAAGTTCTTTAGCTTCAGAGACATCAATATCCAACCCATGTTCACTGACTGTAACCCCGATACGTATCTCGGATTTACGTGAGCAGCCAAGACGAGCAATTTCACGATATGCATCAAAGCTTTGCATGATCTGCGGGTGCATCAATGGGCATTCAATAAGATTGATTAAGATATCCGAATGGCGTTTGTAAAACCCAACTTCCGCAGATTTCTTGGTGCGCCTTGCCGAGAAGATCGCTCGCCTGCGACTATGTGCAGGCGATACCTGAATGGGTTTGTAAGTAGTCTCAATGTGATTTAGCGCAAGTGTATCTTGAACAAGTTTGGTTTTCCAGCTCGCCAAAAGCGCATCATCAGCATGTTGTAAAAGGCAACCGCCACATTTTTTGAAATGCCGGCACGCGGGTTTTATGCGTGCGGTCACCGGCTTTAAAATACGCACATCCTCGCAAACACCGCTCGCAATATCACCCTCTACCAGCTCACCGGTCAGGGCAAACGGCACATAAACGTTTTCATTGCGCACGGTCGCAATGCCATCACCTTGCCAACTTAACCGTTCTATGTTGAATTTTTCGCTCATAATAGCCTTGTTAACGGAAAACTAACAACGCGGAAAGACCCAGAAACACAGCCATTAACCGTCTGAAAATCACCCAAGCTGCATCAGTCCTTAAATAGCGCGAAATAGCAGCGCCAAAATATGTCCAAAAGGTACAAACGAAAAAATTTATAACTGCAAAACCTGTCGCCAACCGTAATGCTTCATGCTCGGGTGGCAGGCCCAAAGGGTATCCCGCAGATGCAGCCACAGCTACAGCCCAGACCTTTGGGTTTACCCATTGAAACAATATTGCTTGAATAAAGGTAAATGGATTATCTGCAGAGCCTTTACCGATTCCACCCGACTTAGCCCATAATGCCCAAGCCATCGTTAAAATCCACAAGGCTGCAATACATTTCAAGGTAAAAGCCGTTTCAGGATTTGCGAGTAAAATGGCACCGATACCAAAGCCAACCAATGCACCGATGATCCCCACACCCAATGCAACACCCAAGATATGTGGCCACGTTGCCTGGGTACCAAAACGAGCCCCTGATGTCAGTAGCATGATAACATTAGGTCCGGGTAAAAATAGACCCGCGAAGATAAAAATATAAATAGGGTCAATCATCAAAAATTATCGCCAACAATTGATCTTTGGAAAGGTTAAAGTTTGCATTAATCCATGCCAATTCCAGCTTTCGAAGACACTCTCCCAATGCGACACCAGTGAAATGTTCGGAAATATCGCATGCTGAAATCGGAAACTTCGCCGCGGCCCCGGTTTCCAACTCTTGTTTCAAATTATTTGGAATACTTGTTTCCATATGCGCACAAAGAACCAGCATAGCATCAAGCCCTGCATCAAACCCCAGCTTATAACCCGCTATTCTTGGGCGGGTTGCATTCATAACCTCTGCTCGCATTGCCCTTAAACGTTTTGCCTCTTGCTTACTAAGGCGCAGGCTTTGCGTAACGTTCTTGCCCCCTAAAGAAAGTAATCTGCGCATCCAGCTGGGTTTAACATGCATTTGAGTTTCCATATGAATAAGCAAAGCAAGTGACTTAGGACTTGCGCCGATAATCACTTGCATCAACACACCAACCTGCGCCATTGCAGCAACACTTGGGGCTGGATTATCTGCTGCCAAAAGTTTGCGCATTTCATGGCCAATACGTTCTTTTGACAAGGTGTTTATTCCATCCAGATTTTGCGCACATGCAGCTATCGCTTCGACATCAAGACCCGCGTCTGGCGCACCATAAAGCGCATGGAATCGGAAAAAGCGTAAAATTCGCAGGTAATCTTCTTGAATACGCTTCTCTGGGTTTTCTATGAACCTGACACGCCTTGCATGCAGATCATCTAGCCCGTTCAGCGGATCAATAATCTCTCCCTTCAGATTGGCATATAACGCGTTCATGGTAAAATCGCGACGCTTGGCATCTTCGTCAATACACGTAGAAAATGCAACAATTGCCCGACGTCCATCGGTTGCAATATCCTTGCGAAAAGTGGTCACTTCCACAGTTTCACCATTGATCACAAACGTAACCGTGCCATGCTCCAAACCTGTCGGGATCACTCGAAGATTATGTTTCTCAGCAAGAGCGATAACTTGTTCGGGGATGGCATCTGTTGCCATATCAATATCGCTTACAGGCACATTCAACAATGTGTTGCGCACGCAACCGCCAACAAAGTAAACTTTATAGCCAGCTTGTTCTAATATATCAAAAACTGCTTTTGGCCCGTTAGATTTCAACCAATTCGCTTTAATACGCATCTTGTTTCTCCAAGATATCTGCAAACATACGCAACATGCGCGCTGTCGCCCCCCAAATATAATAAGGCCCATACGGAACTGCAAAATAATAGCGTGGCAAACCTTGCCAGATACGCCCTTGGATTTGGTAATTAGCCGGTTGAAGAAGATGATCCAGCGGTGCGGTGAAAACCTCTGAAACCTCTTGCTTAGAATGTTTTGATTTAAAATCGTCTGGCACAAGTCCCACATATGGATGCACCAGAAATGAAGAAACCGTCAGGTGTTTTGGCAAAGCTCCGATAATCTTCACCTCTTTTTGCGGCAAGTTAATTTCTTCTTCTGCTTCTCGTAATGCAGTATGAGACAGTGAGCTATCCGTTTCATCCTGCTTCCCACCCGGAAACGAAATTTGACCGGGGTGGTTGCGCATTGCAGTTGAGCGTTTGGTGAAGACAACTTCTAACCCATTGGGGCCCGCCATAAGCGGAATTAAAACCGCCGCCGGACGTAAATCACTTGGATTAATCTGAGGTTGATCCCGATTAAGATCAAAATCCGAGGACGGTTTTGATTTTGCTGCACCAATCAACGCTTTTTCTATCGCATCTATTTTTGATTTAAACCGTTCCATAACTTGTTCATGGCTCACAGATACGTCTTTCGCAAGCTAAGCCTTGGCATCAAATCCCAAAGTTTTAGGATCCAACTCATAATGATTACCACAAAACTGGCAATCAGCTGTGACCATACCATTGTCAGCAGTCATCTTTTCAATATCTTTTGCAGAGTACATTGACATGGTATTGCGTAATTTTTCAGGCCCGCATGAGCAACCAAATTTGACCGCTTGTATAGGAAATACACGCGGTTGATCTTCGTGAAATAAACGCATTAACAATGTTTGAGGAGAAACGAACGGCCCAACAAGTTCGGTATCTTCTACAGTTTTCAAATGGGCGATTGCACGCACCCAGCCATCTTCGGCATCCTCTGGTACCAAATGCTCTGCTTGTAATAAACCTGACATTTCGCCATCATCTGCCTTACTAACATAAGGCGATGCTTTTGGCATCATTTGCACCATAACACCGCCCGCACGCCATGCATTTTGTTCATTTTGTGTAGAGGACTGCCCAACAGAAATTGCAAAGTCCGTTGGTAATTGTTCTGATTGCGCAAAATATGTACCGGCACATGCAGCCAGCGATCCACCGGCAAGCGGGGTCATACCTTGATATGGTGTCATACCTTGACCTTGGTCAATTATCACACCGAAAATACCTTTGCCAATTTTCTCAAAGGCCGTGCCTGCTTCAGTGCCAAGGCGGTCTTTGTCAAAGCTTGCATAGGCACGAATACGGGCAGGCGCCCCTTCTTCTTGCGGCCCGTAATAATCTGTGGCCAAAATACGGATGGGGCCGTCACCGCGAATTTGCAACGAAAGCTTCCAGCGCAACTTAATAGTCTGGCCAATAAGGGCGGTTATCATCACCGCCTCTGCCAGCATAGCAGACACTTCCAACGGGTAATCGTGTTGATCAAGGATAGTGTTCAGCACCCCATCCAATCGTGCGATGCGCCCGCGGATATCCGATTTATCGAGTTGAAAGGGAAGAACTGTATCATCCCATTCAATTCTTGCTTTAGTTTCAGACATTTTAAACCTTTGGTTTTTGCCCCCATAAAACTTTTTGATGTAAAGGGCAATTCTAAGCTGTTATTTAGCGTTATTTACAGTATGTCGAGAGTATGAGACGTTATGGCCAATCTGTTCGATCTGATGTATACTACAAACCGCGCCCCGGCGCTTACGGAATCATTGTAGATCAGCACAAAATTTTACTAACGCGCGAAAATTTGGAACAGGTGGAAATTCAGTTGCCCGGCGGCGGAATTGACCCTGGCGAAAGCCCGCTTCAAGCATTGCACCGTGAATGTTTGGAAGAAACTGGCTGGAAGGTTCAAATTGACCTGCGGTTAGGGGCATACCAGCGCTTTACACATATGCCTGAATATGGGTTCTGGGCCCAAAAAATCTGCCATATCTATTTATGTCGCCCTGTCTACAAATTACACAAGCCATTAGAGGCCTTTCACACAGCTGTATGGTACGGTTTTGATGAAGCTCTTGATCATCTTAGCAACGAAGGTGACCGTGATTTTTTAGCAGCTTTTTTGAAATATTAAGGTCTTACTTTTTTAGAAATCACAATTGTATCTTTTAACCCACTAAAGCTTGCCGGAATATCTTCCAAACGCGCCACAGGAAGTGGTTTGAACATCTGGAACTTTGCATCAAAAGGCGATCTTGCCTCCGCCCCTTCATCCTGAAGCACACATAAAATACGTTGCGGTTTGCTTTTATCTTCAAATTTAAGGGTAAAACCGTCATTTTCATTTGGCAATTGCCTAGAAAAACTTTTGGAAACCTCTAACTTGATATTCGGTTCTTTGGGTAATATCTGGATCACCTCACCTGAGCTAGATTGATAATAGCAATATAAATAACCAGAAGCATTGGACTTCAATTTCACAACAAGTTCATCATTTAACTTATAACGCGGTCTCATAGCTACAATCGCAAGGTGTTTTCCCACAGTTTTTTGAGTGGTTGTTTTTTTATCTGGAACACCACTTCTTTTCTGGCCATTCACGGGGGAGCCCTTCAATTCCTGATGCAATCGCGCATAGACATCGTAATTCAAATCTCCGGTCGCAATTAAATCTTTATCCGCTTGGAATTTTGCAAGGGCAGCATGGGTTGCAAGGTTCATTCTCCCATCTGGCCGATTGGAATAAAGACCAAGTTTGGACAACATACGTTGAGTTTCAAGAACCGAAACTGTTTTTGGTGCTGTATAATATGCGCTGCGTTTTAGATTTTCCAATTTTTCATTTGTCGGCTCAATATTCAAACATTTCCAATATGGTACTTTTGCGTGTCGGCCCAACAATTCAATTACACCCAGTTCAATAAGATTACGCACTGCCTGCCCGATACTTTCTACACGGTTAAAGGAAAGTGTCAGGTTATATCCCGTTAACTTAATCAGCCCAGAGCCACCCGTCCCAAAACCTTTATCAGTCACAACCATAGAATTGGCAACAGATCCCCCGGCCAAAACTGTTTTATCAGGATAAGAAACCAGATGCAGATCAACCGAAACGACCGAAACCTCACGTTTGAAATTTGGAGATATTTTTTGCAAAGCACCGCCGCTGATTGTTAACGGGTGCGGTGCGTTTGTGAAATCCAAATCAACTTTAAATTGGTCATCAATCGTATCCGCATCCACTTGCGTGATGGCTCCTCGAAAGTAAAATTTAGGCTGTTCTTGATCTTCAGTTGGTGACAGTATTACAAGCTGGCCAAAATCCCGTGAAAACGATTGATCTTGAAAAATATATGCGCCACTTTTTACATTCATGTGATTGATGGCATTCAACAACATTTCGTCGCCCCCAACTGAAATTTTTTTGGAAAGATCAGTGATTTTGCTTGATGTAATCAGCAAGCGCGGTCGTTTCGCTGCCGTAAATAAATTATCCATACAGCGCAAAGATGCATTAAAGGATGTGAAGTTACGTACTGGCCTATGGTTTGGTTGCGCCACATTTTTTGCTAACGGCGCATTGAATGCCGCACAAGAAGATATACCAAACAGGCAAACTAATATGCAAAAAAACCGATAAATTTTAAAGATGTATAAATATATCAATGCGCAGCCCAGAGTTTCTTATTAAACTGAAGGTGTTAAATTGAAAGAAGGTAAAGATTATAAAATTATTTAGCTTGACTCCCAGAAAATTCGAATAAAATTGCAGATATATCGTCATAAAACGGTGTGCCATCTACAAATTGGCTGACGTCCCACATGAGGTCATTTAGATATTCCAACCCTGTATTTCCCATATGCAGAGATAACGCAGATTGTATTCTGTCTTCATCATAAAGCTCATCTTTTCCATTTTGCGATTCGGTAATACCATCCGAATACAACAACAACCTATCTCCTGGGTTTAACTGCAATATTTCCGTTTGGTATTGAGCGCTAGAAATCAGCCCTATGGGTGGGCCACCGTTACCTACAAGCTCTGTTTTACCATTTTTTCGGATCACCACCGGATAAGGATGCCCGGCTTGCACAAATTCCACATATCCGGTTGTCAGATCTATATCCGCAAAGGCCAGTGTAAAGTAATGTTCAGTCTCAATATCGGCCAATAATTGATTATTCAATGCTTCAGCGATCTGTGCCGGCGTACGATGGGCAAATTCCCCATCGTGACCTCGTTCAAAGGCAATATTTTGCGCTTTGTTATTGCGACTCAAATACCCCGCAAGCCTTGCCGTAACCAAAGCTGATGAGATCCCGTGCCCTGATACATCAATAGAATATATCCCCAAACGATCTTGGGAAAATCGAAAAAAACCAACCAGATCACCACCGACATGGCCACAGGATTTAAACAAAATGGAAACATCACCCTCAGTAAACTTCATATGATTTTCCGGTATCAAGGATAGCTGTAAGCGCTCTGCTTCCACCAAATCTTTTTGAATAACCTCATGCAGCGCTTGCAGTTTCGACAACGTTTCTGATACCCGCTTGTTCTTCTGCTGCAAAGCTTGTTCCATTTCCAGTATGCGTTGGCCTGCCTGTATTCTAGCAAACAGTTCTTCAGGGTTCACTGGTTTCGACAAGAAATCATCCGCCCCATGCACCAAACCTTCTGCAATCTCTTCTTTTGCAGATTTTGAGGTTAATAAAATGAAATAGCCAAACGTTTCACGTTCCATAGCCTTAAAATGCTTACAAAACTCCAAACCGTTCATTTCGGGCATCATCCAATCACTGATGATCATATCAAATTCATGCGCCTTACAGCATTCTAAAGCTTCTTGCGCACTTAAACATTGAACAGGGTTAAGCCCCCATTTTTTAAGGTGCGCAGAGACAATTTTCAGCTGCAGCTTACTGTCATCAACAACAAGCACACGCAATTGGCTTTCATTCATAAGAGTGGGGCGCGACAATCCCCGTTCAGAAAGTTCCAAAAAAACCTCGTACTATTAATTTCAGATATTATCTATCAACAGTTTTAAAAAATGATGAAGCCTTGAAGATTGATATTAATTTATTTTGGTAACTAAAAATTAGGGCTGTTTTGCGAACATCATATCAACAATACCTGCGGAGATATGGATGAAGGATTTAAAAAGGTTCTACTTTTCAAACTATGAAGATAGAACCCCTGCTCCCCCTTTGAAATATTCACCCACAGTTGAATTCATCTGGCAACTCTTCGCGATTTGCACGATTGCACTTGGCGTTCGGTATTTACTATGGCGTTGGTTTTACTCACTTAATACTGATGTTCTTTGGTTTTCAATTCCTGTCGTTGTCGCGGAAACCTGCGCCTTTATCGGACTATTATTATTCGTCCATAATTTATGGTCAGTGAATGACACCCCCAAAGCTGCAGCTCCTTCAAAACGATCAGAAGCCATCCTTGACGCTCATAACACGGCCCCGATCAGTGTGGATATCTTCCTGCCTACTTTTAACGAAGACCCTGAGTTGACCCGATATTCAATCCGCGATGCAAAAGCTATGACTTATCCTTACCCGCTTGATATGAAAATTCACGTTCTCGATGATGGCAATCGCTCAGAAATGAAAAATGTAGCTCAAGAAGAATCTGTTAATTACATAACACGCTCGACAAATGCAGGTTATAAAGCAGGAAACCTGCGTAATGGAATGTCACAAACGCACGGTGATTTCATGGTCATTCTAGACTCAGATACTCGCGCTTTCCCCACGCTTCTTAGTCATACATTAGGCTACTTTCGTGACCCGGATGTCGCATGGGTTCAAACCCCGCAATGGTTTTATGATACCCCAATTGGGCGCCCATTACCCCAGGCATGGGCACAAAGGTACGGGCGCATCGGCGAAGTTGCGGCACAAGTTATTCAGTTCACTTTTGGCCCAATAACCATTGGGCGTGACCCATTCGTGAACGATGCAAAATTATTTTACGACGTCATTCAGCGTAGGCGCAACGGATTGAATATTTCTTTTTGTTGCGGTGCAGGCTCAATTCACCGGCGTGAAGCCGTTATGGAAGCCGCTTTAAAAGATTACGCCAAGACAATTGCAGAGCAAACCAAAGGGTTTTTGGAATATGCCGCAGATCCAGAAGATATAACGCACCTTGTACAGACTTTACGCAAAGAACTTTCAATAACGACAGAGCTTACGCCTTATAAATTTCATGTCTCAGAAGATATTTATACATCCATTTTACTGCACAGTGATACGGACAGAAATTGGAAATCAGTTTTCCACCCTGAAGTGGAAAGCAAAATGCTTTCGCCCTTGGATATACAAAGTTGGGCCATGCAACGGTTTCGCTACGCAGGGGGCAGCTTAGACATTCTAATCAATGACTGCCCACTGTTTTGCAAAGGTATGACCGTGCGCCAGCGCTTAATGTATGCTGCAACTTTCTGGTCTTATCTTGCGCCTTTATGGAATGTAATTTTCATTACAGCTCCCCTGCTTGCATTGTTCACTGGGCTCACTCCAATCAAGGCTTATTCCATTGACTTTTTTGCACATCTTTTACCCTTTTTAATCTTACATGAACTGGCCGCAGCTATTGGTACTTGGGGCATAAATAACAGGCAGGGGAAAATGCTGAATCTTGCATTTTTCTCATTCAACTTAATGGCACTTTGGACAGTCTTGCGCGGGAAAGAGATTAAATTCAAGGTAACGCCTAAAAAACGGAATAACCAACGCCATCTACCACTTGTTGCACCGCAAATTTTCGTTGTAGTCATGTCCTTAACTGCAATAATATTTGCCCTGAGCAATGCTTGGTTTGATCCTAAAAATACTGCGCCAGGCTTATTGGTTGTAAATATTTTCTGGGCCGGGCTGAATGCCTATAGCATGACAGTACTAATCAGTGCTGCCCTATGGGCCCCAAATAAAGAGCCTACTTGGCATCGGGATGTAAAAAATAGAATTACACAGGGACGAATGGCATGAGCCTGACAAAAGCCAGAAGCCATTTTGCCTTTATTATCGGTTTATTGTTGGCAGCAATTCTTGCAATTTCTTTAGATAACACATTTGGGTATGTGTGGATTAAAAATACCACAAACAAAACCATTTCGCGCAGCCCAAACCAAACCCCATTGATCGGGCAACTTACACTTACTGCTCTTGACCTACAAAATGCCCGAGTAGCTTGGAAGTATTTTGAACGTAATTACAATCCTGAAACCGGTTTGATAAACTCTGTTAATGGCTTTCCCTCTACAACTATCTGGGACCAATCATCCTATCTATTGGGGATGATTTCGGCTTATAAAATAGGAATTATTAATAAGACTTTGTTTAATGCACGTATGGCCCGTGCCCTTGGATCATTATCGCAACTAGGGCTTTTTTTTGGAAAACTACCTAATAAAGTTTATGACACCCGCGGATTGCAAATGACAACGTATACAAATGAACCCGTAGAAACGGGTATCGGTTGGTCCGCTTTAGATATCGCGCGAATGGCGGTGCCGTTAAACATTTTACTTTATGACTACCCCCAGCACGCAACCCTTGCAGGACAAGTTCTGGAGAATTGGGACTTCTCGACGATGGTCCAAAATGGCGTTCTTATGGGTGCCCGTTTAAATGCCGATACCGGACAGGTAGAAATCATACAAGAAGGCCGCTTAGGTTATGAAGAATATGGTGCACGTGCTATAGGTTTATTAGGTATGGATGCTATGACAGCAGCAAAATATGATGATTTTATAAACTTCAAAACCATTGAAGGCCAGAAAATTGCCACCGATAGCCGTACATTTAATCTGTTTGACGCACCAAATTATGTGGTCAGTGAGCCGTATATCCTGATGGCGATAGAATTCGGCCTGGACAGTGAAGCCAGAGAATTGGCGCATCGTATATATAAAGCACAAGAAAAGCGGTATCTGAATACTGGCCACTTAACCGCTGTCAGTGAAGATAACATCGATCAAGAACCTTATTTTATTTATAATACCGTATATGCAAATGGCCAAGCTTGGAGCGCTGTTGATGATAAAGGCAAGCGCTACCCTGATTTAAAAACCCTTAGCACGAAAACTGCATTTGGCTGGGATGCGCTTTATAATACAAATTACACCAAGCGGTTAGCCACGAAAGTACAACAGACCCAGACCAGTGATCATGGTTGGATGTCAGGCATTTACGAAAGTGATGGGCGGATAAACACAGTTTCGACAGCCAATACTAATGGCATTATTCTAGAAATCATTAATTACAAAGCGAACGGGCCCTTGATTACGGCCCGCTTTATTAAAGGAAATACACAATGATTAATTGGGCGCAGGTGCGACAATTGCAAGAAGATGTCGGTAAAGAGGAAATGGCCGAAGTCGTGGAATTGTTTTTATTGGAGGTAGATGAAACGATGAATGTGCTGCAAGGTCAATACGATGCAATGTCAGGTGAAGAACGTTCTGCATCTTTTCACTTCTTAAAAGGATGTGCTGCAAATTTGGGATTTAAATCTTTTGGGGATCAGTGTTCACAAGGTGAAGAAGCTAACAAAAGAAATGAAGACCCTGATTTTCTATTTTCCGAATTTGAAGCAACTTATATAACTTCCAAACAGCACTTTATACAAGAATATGACATTAAGCTTGGATAGATTATTTGTATGAAAAATTACTCTAACATATAAAATTCGCTAAGGTTTTAATAAAATCATGAGGTTTTTCAGCGTGCAACCAATGGCCTGCGCCCTCTATCTCTTGTACGCTTGCGTTCGGAAAGAGCCGTTTTATTTTCGGCAAATGTTCGGGCATCACATATTTAGACAGCGCGCCTTTTATAAACAACGTTGGTTTTTGAAATGTGCCCGTTGTCGCAGGAAAGCCAATAATATCATCCATATTATAAGCCAAGGCATCTAGGTTTAATGTCCAGCGGGCGGCATTTTCTGACAATTCCAAACTTTGCACTAAGAATGCTCGCGTTGCCACATCTGTAATTTGACCAGAAAGCAGTTCATCTGCTTCGGAACGCCGGGCAATATGCGTAATATCGACCCCCCGCATCGCGGTGATATTGGGCATCTGAGAATGTGCATAGGCAAAAGGCGCAATATCTGCCACGATTAATCGGTTCATATTCAGTGGATTGCGCAATGCTAAAACCATCACAGCTTTTCCACCCATCGAATGCCCTAAAACATCGACAGGCCCTTCAATTCCAGCCAAGCATTGTGCCAAATCATCAGCCAGATCAGAATAACGATGATTATCATGCCAAAAACTGCCCGCATGATTGCGCATATCAACCGTGATAACCCGCCGGTCGGCACTGAATCGTTTGGCAATCGCCCGCCAATTTCGCCCAGAACCAAAAAGACCATGCACAATTAATAGCGTGGGGCAATCAGTAACCTCCCCGAAGGTTTGCATCTTTAGCATCTGCGTCATATCAAAAACTGCGCTAAAGTTTCATCATCCGTAATGTCCCGGTAAGACAGACCTGCCTGGTCCATTCGACCAAATAATTCCCTAAACCCACCTTTTCTTCTGGTTTCAATACCCAGCAAAACCGTGCCAAAATTACGTGCTGATTTTTTTAAATACTCAAACCGGGCAATATCATCATCCGGACCAAGTAAATTCAGGAAATCCTTCAAGGCTCCAGGACGTTGGGGCAAGCGTAAAATCATATATTTTTTCAAACCCTCGGAACGCAACGCACGCTCTTTGACATCTGGCAAGCGTTCAAAATCGAAATTACCACCAGAGGTGACACAGACAACACGCTTTCCAGCGATTTCTGACGCAATATCTTTCAAAGCATCAACCGTTAACGCACCAGCTGGTTCTAAAACAATACCTTCTATATTCAAAAGTTCCAACATAGTGGTACAAAGCCTGTCTTCATCAATCCCGATCAAGTTTTCTTTAGGAACATTTTGCAATATTTTAAAATTATGTTCACCGATTTGCGCAACAGCAGCACCATCTACAAAGTTATCCACAACGGGGAGCGTCACAAGTTTTCCTTGTTCAAGAGCTGCGTATAAGCTGCGGGCACCGGCTGGCTCTACCAACCGAAATGCTGGGCTAGAACCCGCCGCATTATAATATTTAATCAAGCCTGAGGAAAGGCCACCACCACCTACAGGCACAACCATGTAATCCACAGGCTTAGATAATTGCTGACTGATCTCCAATGCAATAGATGCCTGCCCTTCGATCACATCAGGCGAGTCGTATGGTGGCAAAAAGCCCGCATCCATTTCCGTGGCATAGGACTTTGCAGCCACAAGGGTTTCATCAAAATAATCACCCTCAAGCCTGATCTCGATAAATTTTCCACCAAAAGTTGCTGTCTTCACAACTTTTTGCCCTGGCGTTGTTACAGGCATAAAAATAACGCCCTTCACGCCAAAGTGACGGCATGCGAACGCCATGCCCTGCGCATGATTACCAGCAGAGGCACACACAAACATCTTTGGGCTATCGGTATGAGCTAATGCTTTTTGCATCGCATTAAAAGCACCCCGAATTTTATAGGACCGCACGGGCGACAGGTCTTCGCGTTTCAAATAAATCTCTGCGCTATACAAGTTCGACAGATATTCGTTTTTTTGCAACGGCGTTTCAGAAAACAACTCTCGCATAGTGCAAGCCGCTCTGGCAACATTTTCCAAGAAATTTGTCATGCTTTGATAAAACCTATATTTTCCTTGCGTCATTTTGGCGTTGCCACTTTCGTCACTCTAACAAAACCCCTAATGTTGTCGACAGCGAAACGAGATCAAATCGCTTGAGGGGATAGAATGTTACACTGGGTTAAAGCACTGATCCTATCAGTGCTGTTGTTTGCTTCTTCTATGCAAACACTAAATGCCGCGTCAGGTGCTGACAGCACACGATTACGCGTTGCAACAATAGAACGTAAACCATTTGCCTTTCAGCAAGATGGTGTCTGGATTGGTTTTGCGGTCGAGTTGTGGAAAGCTATTGCGAATTTAAACGGCATTAAAACTGAATTTATCGACGCGGCCCAGTTTTCAGAAATGTTGAACGCTGTTGAAAACGGTTCGGTTGATGCCGCTGTTGCCAACATCTCAATCACGCATGCGCGTGAACAAAGAATGGACTTTTCACAACCTATGTTTGATGCGGGCCTTTTAGTGTTGATGCCAACAGCCAACGCCCCTTCTGTCTTTACGGTTATCATGCGCAAACAGATTTTATTGTGGTTGCTCAGCGCATTTTTTCTGTTGGTTGCTGCAGGTGGGCTTATCGCATATTTTGAACGTAAAAGCCCCCATTTTGAAAGCCTTACACACAATACAAAATTCGGTGAAGGATTGTGGTGGGCTGTCAACGTTGTAACCAATGCAAGTTTTACTATTTTCACCCCCCAAACCCGATCAGGCCGATTTGTTGGGTATGGCTTGATCATTATCGGTCTGTTTGTGGTATCAGTTTTTGTTGCACAGATTACATCCGCATTAACCGTTGGTGAATTACGCAGCCAGATAGACGGGGTTAATGATTTATACGGGAAGAATGTGGGCACAACAACCGGCTCAACATCATCACACTTTCTAACTGCACAATCTATAAATCATAAAACATATGAAAAGCTTGATGACTTATTTGTCGCGATTGAAAACGGCACGCTGGATGCAATTGTTCATGATGCCCCAATCTTGGCTTATTACGCAAAAACACAAGGGCAGGGAAAGTTCCGCACAACAGGGCGTATTTTCAATCCTGAAAAATACGGGTTTCTTTTCCCTCAAAGCAGCCCAAAGCGTGAACAGTTTGATCAAGGATTACTGAAATTGCGTGAGACAGGCCAATATAATAAAATCCTGACAAAATGGTTTGGCAGTGATTACCAATAGACTTGCCCGCCCTGTCAAAACCCCATAAACCCCGCTCAATTGCATATTAATTTCCGGAGTCGCGCAAATGTCTGCACCTAAAAAAGTCGTCTTAGCCTATTCAGGTGGTTTGGATACCTCAATCATTCTAAAATGGTTGCAAATCGAATACAATTGCGAAGTGATCACATTTACCGCTGATCTGGGTCAAGGGGAGGAATTAGACCCTGCCCGTAAAAAAGCCGAATTGCTGGGTATTAAGCCTGAAAATATACATATTGAGGACGTCCGCGAAGAATTTGTACGCGATTTTGTGTTTCCAATGTTTCGGGCGAACGCGGTTTATGAAGGCCTTTATTTGCTGGGCACCTCCATCGCCCGCCCACTGATTTCCAAACGGCTGGTTGAAATTGCCGCCGAAACAGGGGCTGATGCAATTGCACATGGGGCCACTGGTAAAGGCAATGATCAAGTAAGGTTTGAACTTTCCGCTTACGCGTTAAACCCCGACATTAAAGTTATCGCTCCTTGGCGTGAATGGGATTTGTCCAGCCGAACAAAATTACTAGAGTTTGCGGAAGATCACCAGATTCCCATTGCCAAGGACAAACGCGGTGAGGCCCCTTTTTCAGTTGATGCAAACCTGTTGCATACCTCTTCTGAGGGCAAAGTTTTGGAAGACCCTGCGATTGAAGCCCCCGATTATGTTTATCAACGCACGGTCAGCCCAGAAGATGCACCAAATACACCAGAACTGATTGAGATCACTTATGCAAACGGCGATCCTGTTGCATTGAACGGCAAACCCTTAAGCCCGGCAGAAATGTTAACGGCATTGAATGAACTGGGTGGAAAACACGGCGTTGGCCGCCTAGATTTGGTTGAAGGTCGTTATGTCGGCATGAAATCACGCGGCATATATGAAACCCCTGGCGGCACCATTATGCTTGAAGCACATCGCGGGATTGAATCCATTACGTTAGATAGGGGCGCGGCCCACCTAAAAGACGAGCTGATGCCAAAATACGCCGAGTTGATATACAACGGCTACTGGTACAGCCCAGAGCGCGAAATGCTGCAAGCTTTAATCGATGCCAGCCAAAAACACGTAAACGGCACTGTGCGATTAAAGCTATACAAAGGTTCTGTGAGCACTGTTGCGCGCTGGTCTGATGATACGCTTTATTCAGAAGCTCATGTGACTTTTGAAGATGATGCAGGTGCCTATGATCAAGAAGATGCCGCTGGCTTCATCAAGATTAACGCCTTACGTCTGAAACTTCTTGCGGCACGAGATAAGCGTAAAAATAATCATTAATTTATTAGTTCAGTTCTGGAAACTGCTTTCCTGAACTGAACTACCATAAAACTGGCATTATTGCGCTCACAAGCAACACAACAAAAGTTGAATTGCTTAGTGATCATATTCCCTTGTAGATTTTAAAAAAATTTACGGTACCTATGAAACAGTTCTTGAACTACATCGCGCCCTTGGCATTCCTTTTACCTAACTCAATGGCGCATGCAGTTGAACAAGAGACGGCTATTCTTGCCGGCGGATGTTTTTGGTGTATCGAAGCGGATTATGAAACTATTCCAGGTGTCACAGATGTGGTGTCAGGTTATACAGGTGGGTCCGCTGCAACCGCACACTATAAGCAAGTCAGTAAAGGCAGCACGAACCATTACGAATCCGTTAAAATCACATATGATCCATCCCTTATCAGTTATGCGAAAATCCTTGATATATTCTGGCGTTCTATTGACGCAACAGATGCAGGTGGCCAATTTTGTGACCGTGGGGACAGTTACAAAACTGCAATTTTTACTTTGAACGATCAGCAATTTGACCTAGCCGAACATTCTAAAGAAAACCTAGATGCCAGCAGGCGTTTACCAGCCCCGGTTGTCACAGATATCCAAAAAGCAGGTACTTTTTATCCAGCCGAAGAGTATCATCAAAACTACCATGAGCAATCCGCACTGATATTAACCCGTTACGGATTAATATCAAAAAAGAAGGCTTATAAAAAGTACCGCAAATCTTGCGGTCGCGATGCCCGCGTTATCAAATTATGGGGCAAAGACGCTTTTGTACTAGCAGGGCCTTAATACATATTATTGGTGATAATCACGCGCAAAGCATAAATGCCGATAAACACCACGATCGGTGTGAAATCCATTCCGCCTGCAGTTGGTAATATGCGGCGTATGGGCCGGTAGATCGGTTCCAACAATTGATTAATACCGTACCAGATTTGAGCAACCAGAGGCTGGCGGGTATTTAGAACCTGAAAGTTAATCAGCCAGCTCATGATAATATGAACTACCAAAACAAAATATACGATGTCCAGTATGAACAGAAGAATTTGAGCAAGTGATGTCATTTTCTAAAACCCTTATATAAGTGCGTTAGATTTATGGTGCTTGCCGCCTGATAGCAAGGCCCTCTTGACGCTAGGTTTCAGTTGCACAGATATATATCTTTGTTAGAAAATATATTGATAAAGGAATTCTGATGTATCCTATAATCCGCATGACAAAAGAGTTGATTAAGTTTCGGAGATCCCCCAAACTTAACATTGATGAGCCCCATATTTCCACGCATATCTGCTGGCCCGTTGATATCGATATATTTGGCGAGTTAAATAATGGTCGTACTTTGACCCTATACGATCTGGGTCGCTTAGTTATGGGCTATCGTATGGGCTTGCTTGACACACTAAAGAAAAACAAATGGGGGATGACAATGGCAGGCGCCTCAGTGCGCTACCGTAGGCGTGTCAGGATGTTCCATAAGTTCACCATGCACACCCGTGCTATTGGGCGCGATGACAAGTTTCTTTATTTACTGCAAACAATGTGGCGCAATGGCCAGGCAACGTCATCTGTACTGTATAGAACAGCGATCACCGACAACAATGGGATTGTGCCAACACAAAAGGTAGCTGACGCACTCGGTTATTCGGATTGGAATCCTGACATGCCGGATTGGGTGCAGAACTGGATTGAAGCCGAAGGTAGCCGCCTCTGGCCGCCGGAAAGTTGAAACACCTTGCCAGAACAGGGTGAAATCTGTTCAACTGATAAAAAATTAATGGGGAAAAATAATGCCGCGCAAAGCTAATAAAAAAGCAATTTGGGGTTGGATGGCCTATGATTGGGCAGCACAACCATACCATACATTGCTCGTAACATTTATCTTCGGCCCTTATTTTGCATCAGCCGTGGCCCCCGACCCTGTTACTGGGCAGGCAATGTGGGGCTATATGACAGCTATCGCAGGGCTGGTATTGGCTTTTTGCGCTCCCCCATTAGGAGCATACGCAGACGTAGTTGGCCCACGAAAACCGTGGATCATGCTCTTTTCAATTCTGTTTGTTATCGGCTCTTTTTCGCTTTGGCTGGCAGTCCCGAGCATGGAAAATACAACATTAATTTTGGTGTTATTTGCAACAGGTCTGATTGGCGTTGAGTTTTCACAGATATTCGTAAATGCAATACTGCCAGAACTTGGTACGAAACAAGAAATTGGCCGCATATCAGGTTCCGGATGGGCATTGGGATATGCAGGTGGCGTTATCGCCCTATTCTTAATGCTATTGTTTCTAGCCGAAAATGAAAATGGCGTGACTTTATTGGGCACTGCTCCGATTTTAGGATTGGACCCTGAAATGCGCGAAGGTACTCGCTCTGTCGGACCACTTACATCAATCTGGTACGTCATCTTCATGGTCCCGTTTTTCTTATGGGTTCCCGATGTAAAACCAAATATCCGTACAGAAAATGCAGTTTCGAATGCAATGAGACAGCTTTTCAAAACCATTCGTGAGTTGCCTGAAAACATCAGCTTATTTGCTTATCTTGGCTCTTCTATGTTTTACCGCGATGCGCTGAATGGGCTATATGCTTTCGGTGGCATTTACGCGGTTGGCGTTTTAGATTGGTCTGTGGTTCAGGTTGGTATCTTTGGTATCATCGCGGCTATAACGGGTGCTATATTTTGCTGGGTCGGGGGTTTCTTAGATAAAATTTTTGGCCCCAAACGGATGATTATTGTTTGTGTTTTTGTACTGATCTTTGTGTGCACCTTGATTATTGGCACGTCTCGCGAAACATTTTTTTCAGCGCCCCTTGCAGTAGACTCCACTCTACCGGACAAATTGTTCATGATGTGTGGCGCATTAATCGGGGCGGCAGGCGGTATCATTCAAGCATCTTCACGTACCATGATGGTTTTTCAAGCGAATGAGGAACGCATGACCGAAGCTTTCGGGCTGTACGCCTTATCAGGTCGCGCAACTGCATTTCTAGCGCCAGGTTTGGTAGCGCTGGTAACCGACTTAACTCAAAGCCAAAGACTGGGTATTCTGCCTATAATCGTATTATTTTTAATTGGGCTGGTTTTGTTGGTTTGGGTTGATCCAAAAGAAGGATATTAAACTTAATGGTAAATTTTATAAAAACATCATTTTTTGTTTGCACTCTTATTGCCGCGGCAATTTTACTTAACAACACAGCCCAAGCAGCAACCAAAGCCAATAAGCTGTTTGGGGCAAAGAATGTTGCCAGTAAACAAACTCCTAATGCGCTGGGGAAATACGCCAAGGGTTGCCTCGCAGGCGCCCAACAACTGCCCGAAACTGGGCCTACGTGGCAAGCCATGCGATTAAGCCGGAACCGCAATTGGGCGCATCCTAAAATGATCCGTTATTTAGAACGACTTTCCGCTAAGGTTGCCACAATACCTGGGTGGAAAGGTCTTTACATCGGGGATATTTCACAGCCTCGCGGCGGCCCAATGACCTCTAGTCACCAATCACATCAATTAGGGTTGGATGCGGATATTTGGTTACTACCGCCTAAGCGTCTGAACCTTAACCAGTCAGAACGTGAAAACCTGTCATCAAAATCCGTGCGTTCAAAAGATTGGCGCACTGTGAACGGAAACTGGACCGAGGCCCATATGGCCGTGCTAAAGGCCGCTGCCAGCGACCCCGCTGTAGATCGTATTTTCATCACTGCCCCCGCCAAGGTTTGGATGTGTAAGCATGCAAAAGGTAAAAAACGGTGGCTGCAAAAAATCCGCCCTTATTGGGGGCACCATTATCATTTTCATGTCCGTCTGAAATGCCCGGCAGGATCAAAAAATTGTACAACACAAACCCCAACAGTTAAACAATTGTCAAAGAATGCAACCGGCTGCGATAAAGATTTGAACTGGTGGGTGACAACAGCATTGGCCCCCCCTGATCCCAATGCCCCTAAAGCACCTAAAAAACCCAAAAAACGGGGTGCACGTGACTATGTAATGGCCGATCTTCCATCCCAATGTCGCAAGGTCTTAACTTCAAAATGATTAAATGGATCTTGTTGTTTTATTGTGCAGCAAACAATCTGTTTGCTGCTGAAGCAACCTTATTATCATCTTACTCGTGGAATAATCCCGATCCTGCTTTTGGTGGTTTCTCATCGATACATATAAGTAATCAGGGCCGTACTTTTTTAGCGACTTCAGATAAAGCATCTTTCTTGTCTGGGCAGATCATCCGGAAAAATGATAAAATCATTAAGATCACGGAACAGAATCTGACCCCATTACACAACGCCACTAAAAAACCTCTTAAAGGTAAGCATGCTGATAGCGAAGGTATTGCACTGCACCCTGATGGACGTATCTTTGTTTCTTTTGAGGGAAACCACCGAATACGGGTTTACCATAATAGATATGCGACAGCTAAATGGGTGCCCAAGCACCCCGACTTTAAATCCATGCAAGATAATTCTTCATTAGAAGCGCTGGCGATAGATGATCTCGGTCAGCTTTATACAATTCCTGAACGTTCCGGCCAGAAAAATAAGCCATTTCCCGTATACCGGTATAATGGTCAAAAATGGGATAAAGATTTCAGCATTCCACGGCGCGGTGAATTTCTAGTTGTAGGGGCGGATTTCGGGCCTGATGGTAAGTTCTATTTATTAGAGCGCCACTTTCAGTTTCCTATAGGTTTCATAACACGTGTAAGACGTTTTTCATTGTCATCACATGGCTTTCACAGCGAAAAGGTTATCATCGAATCAAGCCTTGGCGCACACGGTAATCTGGAAGGTATTTCTGTCTGGCAGGATGACCAGAGCCGTATTCGGGTCACCCTTATCGCAGACGATAATTTTAAATTTTTTCAACGTACCCAACTTGTTGAATACGTCGTGAATTAATCCGGGTTCTTTGCATCCCAGTCATTCAATATGGCAACGGCCTCATCGGCGGTCTCAACGAAACTGAACAATTCCAAATCATCTGCCCCAATCGTCCCCGCATCTGCTAAAGTTTCCCAGTTGATAATAGATCGCCAGAATTTTTCACCAAATAGGATCACCGGCACCCGGCGCATACGTTCGGTCTGTATCAAAGTTAAGGTTTCAAACAGCTCATCCAAAGTGCCAAAGCCACCTGGGAATGCGGTTACCGCTTTAGCGCGCATCAAAAAGTGTATTTTTCGCGTCGCAAAGTAATGAAAATTGAAACACAATTCAGGGGTACAATATTCATTCGGTGTCTGCTCAAACGGTAATACAATATTCAACGCAATTGAAGCGCCACCTGCATCCATCGCACCGCGGTTTCCCGCTTCCATCACACCAGGGCCACCACCTGTGACAATCACATTTTCGCGCCCATAACTTTCCATGCTTTTTTCCGTAACGATATAAGCAAATTTTCGCGCCTCATCATAATATTTTGACAGATCAGCCAGCGTTTCTGTTCGGGCCGTGCTTTTGTATTCAGGATCAGGGATACGGGCCCCCCCAAACATCACAACAGTGCTTTCAATCCCGCGTTCCGCCAAAATCATTTCCGGTTTCAACATTTCCAAATGAATGCGCGTCGAGCGCAACTCATCACGACATAAAAAATCCGCATCGGCAAAAGCCAATCGAAATGCCGGTGCCTTTGTTTGTGCTGTCTCTGGTGTCTCTTTAAGTGTTCTTAAATCTTCTTCCGCATTTGGAAAACTCTCTTGCTCACGTCCCATGTCGATTATTCCTTACCTGTTGTCGCCGTGGATTGCGCACGGATTAAAATCAAACTATAGGTTTCAATCAAATCTATCCAGACACGAATTGGAGATAATATGTCAAACGCACAACTGGAAAATGCAATTGAAGCTGCATGGGAAGATCGTGACAACATTACAACTGCCACAACAGGCGAAATACGCGAAGCAATTGAAGATACGCTAAGCGCACTTGACCACGGCTCTTTACGGGTGGCTGAACCCCGTGCTAACGGTAAATGGCATGTTAACCAATGGGCTAAAAAAGCCGTGCTTTTATCATTCCGCTTAAACGATATGGCTATTATCGAGGGCGGGCCAGACAATGCTGGCTGGTGGGATAAAGTACCTTCAAAATTTGATGGTTGGGGCGAAAACCGCTGGCGCGAAGCAGGCTTTCGTGCCGTGCCTGGCTCAATTGTGCGTCGCTCTGCTTATATTGCCAATGGTGTGGTACTAATGCCATCTTTCGTCAATATCGGCGCTTATGTCGATGAAGGTTCAATGGTAGATGGCTGGGCGACAGTCGGATCATGCGCCCAAATCGGTAAAAACGTTCACCTATCGGGCGGCGTTGGTATTGGTGGTGTGCTAGAGCCAATGCAAGCAGGCCCCACAATTATCGAAGACAATTGTTTTATCGGCGCACGTTCCGAAGTTGTCGAAGGCTGCATTATCCGTGAAGGTTCAGTTTTGGGCATGGGTGTTTTTATCGGCCAATCCACTAAAATTGTTGACCGTGATACGGGCGAAGTAATGTACGGTGAAGTTCCCTCAGGCTCGGTTGTGGTGGCAGGTTCAATGCCGTCCAAAAACGGCGTGAACCTCTATTGTGCTGTGATTGTCAAAAAAGTCGACGCAAAAACCCGCTCTAAGACTTCAATTAACGAATTACTGCGTGATTAAATCTTGTCGTTTATGTGAAAAGAAAATAATCTTGCCGTTTATTTTCCTGCATATTAAACCACTAAATTAGTAAACTAGTTTAGTGGTTATGATAATGTGTTAATACACATGAAAATATGCCTAAACCCAAAAGTTAGTGTTTTATGACTGAAGATAAAAAACCAAAACGCCCTCAGCAGGTTTTCACCCTGCTGGTGCAAGTTGGCCGCAACGATGGTGACGGCTTGCCCAAGAACGCCACAGGTGGGGCGATGATGTGCTTTGCCAGCGGCGTAGACGAAGCCGAAGCCGTGCGAGAAACCGTGGCTTTACTCAAACGTGCTGATCTGGCCCCGTTAGATGTAACCGGTTACGGCACCTTGCAAGAACGCCTTGAAGAAGGCCATGACATAAACCAAGAAGAACGTGATTTAATGCAACAAGCATTGGATGAAAACTCTGTGGTGGTATACCAATTGACGCCATTTTTTGATTAACCATAAGTTTTAATGTCTGACAAATTGTCATACGCGTGTCATATGTCGATCATACGCGGATCACACGGGGGTTTTACCATTTATGTTGACCATTTTTTTTGATCTTGATGGCACTTTGCTGGATAGCCAATCAGGCATAATGTCGTCGATTCAACACGCAATGTTAGAATTGGGCGCCGAAGAACCTAGCGCAGATGAATTGCGTGGTTTGATCGGCATGCCCTTGCCCAATATTTTTGCAAACCTTATAGGCGAAGGTGGCGATATTGCCTCAGCAGTTGACCTTTACCGCGAACATTATACCGAAGAAGCAATGTTTGATGCCATGCCTTATGAGGGGGTTGGCCAGATGTTTGACGAATTGCTGACAGTTGAAGCACGGTTATATATTGCTACCGCAAAACCCCAAGTTTACGCTCATCAAATTGCTGAACATTTTGGTTTGCTGGAGCCTGTCGAACGCTTATTTGGGCCAGAACTGGACGGCACCCATGCCGATAAAACAGATCTGCTGCAATTCGCTTTGGATGAAATTGGCCAAGACCCTGCGAATTGTATTATGATCGGGGATCGGCAAATGGATATTTTTGCCGCCAAGAACAATGACATTCCAAATATCGGTGCACTTTGGGGCTATGCTGACCACGGAGAATTACATATGGCCGAGGCTGATATGCTGGCAGGTGCACCTGAGGAGGTTCCAGAGATTGCATATGATTTACTAGGGTTGGAGGTTTAAAAAACCATGCGCTCATGTGACGTCTTAATCGTGGGCGCAGGCCCGGCAGGATTATCTTTAGCATCCTCTTTATCGTCAGACATCCAAAGCATCATTGTGCATCAAGATATGGAAATCGGCAAGCCAGTACGCACAAGCGGCGGCAGTTTTTTAAGCGATATGCGCACTCTTTCAATCCCTGAAAAGTATTACCAGCTTATTGACAGGCTTGATTTCTATTCAGATAATTCAAAAGCCTTATTTGATATTCAAGCAGATAAAATGGTCGTATTAGATATCACTGGCCTATACCAATATCTGGCATCTTTATCCAAAGATAAACCCAGTGAGCTCATGTTAGGCACAAAATTCATAACAACTGAAAAGCAATCAAACGGTGAATATATATCAACTATTCGCAACCGTAAAACGGGCGAAGAAATTATTCATTCAAAATATATCATAGATGCATCAGGCTGGCAGTGCGCAGTGTTAAATGCATTGGGGCATGGCACAAAACCTGATCGCACAGGCATCGGCACTGAATATGAATTTGAACAAAAAGATTACCCGATGAACCGTGCGGTTTTATTTGTTGGATCTCACGTTCTGTCTGGTTACGGATGGGTTTTCCCAACAAATTACAATAAAATTCGCTTAGGCGTTGGTGTGATTAAACCCGATACAAATGAAAGTCCACGCGATGTTATGAATGCGCTTTTAGAAAGCGGTTTTTTGGATGTTCTGGGGGTAAAGGTTCCACCTGATTTTGAAGTAAACTCAGGTATTATTCCTTCTGTTTCTTTTGAAAGAAATGTTATTTACGGCAACATGATTCGCGTTGGTGATAGCGCAAATTGCGCCACCCCCATAGCTGGTGAAGGCATTCGCATTGCTATTGAACAAGGTCGTTTGTTGGGCAAAGCGCTTTCTGAAACTATAAAACATAATGCGCCTTCTTATCTACACGCTTATGAAACCGCGTATGTTACGAAATATGCCCGCGATTACAAAATCGGGTTTTGGGCAAATCAACGTATTGCCGGATATACACCTCAAGATTGGGATAAATCCGTTCAGCGTATCAACACATTATCAGAAATTCAAATGGTCCAGCTTTTACGCAGCCGGTTCAATTTAAAAGGCTTACTTAGAACAGCCCTTCTACATTTAAAACGAAAGCTGTTCGGGTAGGAAAAAGGCGGTTTATTTCAACCGCCTTTCATGATTATACCTCAAATTCCAGTGGTTGAACTGATGCAAATAAACCGGTTTCTTTCAGTTTGCTTAAGGTTGCCTGACAAGGGGCTTCATCCAGATACAAAAGCGCTATTGCATCGGCCCCCTCTTCACTGCGGCCCAAAGTAAAATTTGCAATGTTAACGCCATTTTCGCCTAAGGTTTTTCCTAAAGTACCGATAATACCCGGCACGTCCTGATTGGTTGTGTAAAGCATGTGGTGACCAACCTCAGCATCAATATTAATACCTTTGATTTGTATAAACCGTGGCTTTCCATCAGAAAAAACTGTGCCGGCAATGGTGCGTTCGCGTTTTTTAGTTTTCACAATCAGTTTAATATAGCTATCAAACACACCTGATTTTCCCTGTGTTGTACTGGAAATTTTAATGCCACGATCAGCTGCAATCACCGGGGCTGATACCATGTTTACATCCGGATTTTGTGCTTTCATCACACCCGCAATTGCCGCAGACCCCAATGCCTTGGTGTTCATTTCAGCAACTTTACCATCATAAGTGACATTGATCGCCTCAATCGGTTCATCAGTTAATTGCCCAACAAATGCACCTAGGTGCCCCGCCAATTTCACAAATGGGCTTAAGATAGGGGCTTCTTTAGCGGTAATCGATGGCATATTAATTGCATTGGAAACAGCACCGTTATTCAGATAATCTGACAACTGTTCTGCAACTTGTATCGCCACATTTTCCTGCGCTTCAGTTGTCGCGGCACCCAAATGCGGGGTCACAACCACGTTGGGCAAATTGAATAAAGGACTGTCTGTGGCAGGCTCTGTTTCAAACACATCAAAAGCCGCTCCTGCAACGTGACCAGATGTCAAGGCTTCGGCCAAAGCTGTCTCATTAACCAGACCGCCGCGGGCGCAGTTTACGATACGCACACCTGGCTTCATCTTGGCAATAACCTCTTTAGAAATCATGCCAGCGGTTTGATCTGTCTTAGGGACGTGCAGAGTGATGAAATCAGCCTTAGACAATAATTCGTCCAATTCAACTTTGGTAACACCCATGGTTTTGGCACGTTCTTCTGATAAGTAAGGGTCATATGCCACAACCTTCATTTTCAAGCCCAAAGCCCGTGATGCCACGATAGAGCCGATGTTGCCAGAACCGATTAAGCCCAGGGTTTTACTGGTCAGTTCAACCCCCATGAACTTCGATTTTTCCCACTTGCCTGCGTGGGTTGACGCGCTTGCTTCTGGAATTTGACGCGCAATCGCAAACATCATTGCAATCGCATGTTCAGCGGTCGTGATAGAGTTTCCAAAAGGTGTGTTCATAACGATTACGCCTTTTTTACTGGCAGCTTTCAGATCAACATTATCAACCCCGATACCAGCGCGACCAATAACTTTCAAATTCCCCGCTGCGGCCAGTAGCTTTTCGGTAACTTTAGTAGCCGATCGAATAGCTAGCCCATCGTAGTTCCCAATTTTAGCCAGTAAAGCATCTTTGTCTTTACCCAGTGCTGGTTCAAAATCTACATCGATACCATTGTCGCGGAATATCTGAACCGCAGTTTCTGACAATTTGTCGGATACAAGTACTTTAGGCATTTTATGCCTCCTTAAAATATGTGAGTTAGCAGGCCTATGGCGGCCAGCGATAATGTTAGGATAGAGTCGCGATTTGGCTGTCAAACGCCCAAGTCAACCATGGGGTTAAAGCTTCCAAATCAGCTTGTTCAACTGTGCCACCAGTCCAGATACGTAATCCTGCAGGGGCATCGCGGTAAGAGCCGACATCATAAGCCACGGCTTCACTCTCTAGTAACTTAACCAGACCTTTGGCAAATACACTTTGTGCATCTACACCTAGTGCCGTCACACGCGGATCAGTAATTTTCAAACAAACCGAGGTGTTCGAACGGGTCTCTACATCTTTAGCCAGAAAATCAATCCAGTCATTGGCCGCAACAAAATCAGCCAGCACATTCATGTTCGCATCAGCCTTGGCGATCAATCCGTCCTTACCACCTTGGGCTTTAGCCCAGTTAAGCGCAAACAGGTAGTCTTCTACTGCAAGCATAGAAGGTGTGTTGATGGTCGCACCCTTGAATATACCCTCAATAAGCCTACCAGCTTTAGTTAACCGAAAAATTTTAGGCAAAGGCCATTCCGGAGTGTAGCTTTCCAGACGTGCAACCGCTCTTGGGCTAAGCACCAACATGCCGTGTGCGGCTTCACCGCCCAGCACTTTTTGCCAACTAAAAGTTGTTACATCCAGTTTATCCCATGCAAGATCTTGAGCAAATGCGGCCGAGGTTGCATCGCATATGGTCAGACCTGCGCGATTAGCTGGAATGAAATCCCCGTTAGGCACCCGCACACCAGAGGTGGTGCCGTTCCATGTGAAAACAACATCATTGTCAAAATTCACCTCTGCTAAATTGGGCAGTTGGCCGTAGTCAGCTTGGTGATGGGTCACATCGGTCAGTTTTAATTGTTTTACAACATCCGTTACCCAGCCTGCGCCAAAGCTTTCCCAAGAAAGCATATCAACGCCGCGGGCACCTAACAATGACCATAATGCCATTTCAACAGCACCTGTATCGGATGCAGGCACGATGCCGATACGATAATCAGTAGGAATGTTCAGGACTTCGCGGGTGGTTTCAATTGCGGCCAGTAATTTATCTTTGCCGATAGCCGCTCGGTGTGAACGGCCTAAAGCGGCGTTTGATAATGCACCTAACGACCATGTGGTCGGTTTGGTGCAAGGGCCGGATGAGAATTGGGGATTGTTCGGGCAAACGCCCGGTCGTGATGGTGTCATGCTATAGTATCCTTACAGATAATTGCCCTTCGTTGGGGAAGGGTGTCCCACTTGCCGCTTTAGGGATATGATGAAAGGGATGCAAGAAAAATCGCTGGTCAAGATGCCGCATTTGATTGATATGCAGTCGTAAATGGCTTGAATTTTTATGAATAGGATACTTTCACATGTATGTCGCCACACTTATTGCCAACCCAAAACACGCCAATTTAAGTTCCGCTTTAGCCATTCAGACCGCTATGAAACTAGGGGTTCAGGGCATGGTTTGGTTAGCTGAAAATATTGCTTGCGATATTGAAATGATCAAGCCTCCTGAAAATTTGGAACCCATTTGGGAAAATTTACAAGAACAGGAAATTGATTTTGTTATTCAACCCATTGAAGCTCGGCGCAAGAAAATCTTGCTGGCAGATATGGACAGCACCATGATCCAGCAGGAATGCATTGATGAATTGGCGGTTGAAGCAGGTGTTGGCGCACATGTGGCAGGGATTACTGCGCGCGCAATGAACGGCGAGCTGGGTTTTAACGATTCTTTGATTGAGCGGGTTGGTCTAATGAAAGGGTTGGACAGCTCTGTTATTCAAACGGTTTTAGACACCAGAATTGATCTAATGCCAGGGGGGCCAGAACTGGTGGCGACGATGAAAGCAAACGGGGCTTATACGGCATTGGTTTCAGGTGGATTTACGGATTTTACAAAAGAAATTGCAACCAAACTGGGGTTTGATGAAAGCCGCGCCAACACGTTGCTGCATGAAGATGGGAAATTGACAGGGCAAGTTAAAATGCCAATCTTGGGACGCGAAGCCAAAGTTGAAGCGTTACGCGAACTGACAGCCAAACAAGGGCTGACAGCGAAAGATGTGATTGCTGTGGGCGATGGCGCAAATGATCTGGGAATGTTAACTATAGCAGGTACAGGTGTGGCACTACATGCCAAACCTGTTGTGGCAGCGGAATGCAATATGCGCCTGAATTTTACAGATTTGACGGGGTTGTTATATGTTCAGGGGTATCAAAAAAGTGATTTCGTTTTTCCGAATACAGATTTTGAGTTTTAGAACGAACCAAAATTACACGTAATTTTCTGGACGCACCCATATTGCGTGCAGTAGAGCAGGTAAGATATAAACTCTGCTCTGCGCAGTACTTTTTTGGAGTATCCCACAATGAAGATGACCACAGAAGAAGCTTTTGTAAAAGTCCTGCAAATGCACGGTATTGATAATGCATTTGGTATTATCGGTTCCGCATTCATGCCAATATCCGACCTTTTCCCGCAAGCCGGTATCACCTTTTGGGATACGGCTCATGAATATTCTGGCGGCATGATGGCAGATGGCTTTGCACGTGCCTCTGGTAAGATGCCCATGGCGATTGCGCAAAATGGCCCTGGTATAGCAAACTTTGTTACCCCTATTAAAACCGCCTATTGGAACCACACCCCCATGTTGCTGGTCACACCGCAAGCGGCGAATAAAACCATTGGTCAAGGCGGCTTTCAGGAAGTCGAGCAAATGCGTATGTTTGCGGATTGTGTAGCTTACCAAGAAGAAGTGCGCGATCCAAGCCGTATCGCTGAAGTGCTGAACCGTGTGATCACGAAAGCCAAACGTTTGTCCGCACCTGCCCAAATCAACATTCCACGTGATTACTGGACACAAGTGATCGATATTAACTTGCCAGAGATCGTGAATTTTGAACGCCCAGCAGGGGGGGTAAATGCGATCTCAGATGCCGCCAAACTGCTATCTGAAGCCAAATTCCCTGTGATCTTGAACGGTGCAGGCGTGGTTATCGGTGGTGCTATCCCAGCGTCACAAGATCTGGCAGAACGCTTGGATGCACCAGTTTGCTGTGGGTACCAACATAATGATGCTTTCCCGGGCTCTCACCCTTTATTTGCAGGCCCTTTAGGTTACAATGGATCAAAAGCTGGGATGGAATTGATCTCAAAAGCAGATGTTGTACTGGCCCTAGGGACACGGTTGAACCCGTTTTCAACTCTACCAGGTTACGGCATTGATTATTGGCCAACATCCGCAAAAATCATTCAAGTCGACATCAACCCCGACCGTATTGGCCTGACCAAACCCGTGACCGTTGGCATCGTAGGAGATGCCAAACAAGTCGCTGAACAAATATTAGCTCAGTTAGATGATAACGCTGGCGATGCAGGGCGTAAGGAACGTCGTGAATTGATCGCAAGCACCAAGTCAAACTGGGCACAAACCCTAACGTCAATGGATCATGAAGATGATAGTGACGAAGGCATTGACTGGAATGAACGCGCGCGCGCCGACAAACCTGATCACTTGTCGCCACGCCAAGCATGGCGGGCCATTCAGGCCGCACTACCAAAACAAGCAATCATTTCTTCTGACATCGGTAACGCCTGCGCCATCGGTAACGCCTACCCATCCTTTGAAGAGGGCCGTAAATATCTGGCTCCGGGCCTATTTGGCCCATGCGGTTACAGCTTTCCTGCAATTCTAGGTGCTAAAATCGGCCAACCGGATGTACCTGTCGTGGGTTTTGCCGGTGACGGTGCTTTTGGTATTTCCATGAATGAAATGACAGCATGTGGTCGTGATGACTGGCCAGCAATTACGATGATTATTTTCCGTAACTACCAGTGGGGTGCTGAAAAACGCAACACCACGCTATGGTATAATGACAACTTTGTCGGCACTGAGCTGGATTATGATGTGTCCTACGCAGGCATTGCCAAAGCATGTGGTGTGTTGGGCATTATTGCCACCACAATGGAAAACTTGACAGATGTGCTGGATACAGCTGTAAAAGCTCAAATGGAAGATGGAAAGACCACCTTTATTGAGGTGATGCTAAACCAAGAACTTGGTGAACCTTTCCGCCGTGACGCGATGACAACCCCGGTTCCGGTTGCAGGCATAGACCCCAAAGATATGCGTTCACAATAAAAGACGCATTGCAAATAAACGTTACGAAAAGGCCTTTGGTAAAACAAAGGCCTTTTTCATTACATATACAGCTAAATTAGCTTGCGACTCTCATCACTTGCCCGTAAACACAGCCTCGGAGACGTGGCCGAGTGGTCGAAGGCGCTCCCCTGCTAAGGGAGTAGGCGGTTTGTAGCCGCCTCGAGGGTTCGAATCCCTTCGTCTCCGCCAAAACCCCCTCTTTGTTTATAGATTAAGTATATGAAAACAAAGAGGAATTCTGCATTCATGCCTCACACTTAAAGTCCTCTAGGTGATTTTTGCTGCACAATTTGCTGCACATACCCTTGAACAAGCTGAGCAGATTTGTTAGCTTCCAAACATGAATCTGATCCTCCGCAACACCACTTATTATATCCGAAAGCGCGTACCTCAGCGGTTTGCTTCAGTAGAGGCGCGTCAAACAGTCTGGGTGAGCCTGCACACAGATTCAGAAAAAATGGCTGTGGCCAAGGCCTCGGCGTCATGGGCGGAGATGGTCGAGGCTTGGGAGGCGCGATTGTCCGGGCAGTCTGAGGATGCTGAGCTTCGGTTTGAAGCGGCGCGCAAATTGGCTCGGGCGCGTGGTTTTCGATACCTCCCTGCCAAGCGATTAGCTACCCTGCCAAAAGATGCACTCCTTGAGCGTGTGGAGGCGATCCGCCTAATTGATGGTGAGCCCGACAAATTGGATGCACGAGCCCTTCTTGGAGGCGCATCGGAGCCCCAGCTAACAGTTCAACGCGCTCTTGATCTTTATTGGTCGCTGACCAAGGACAAGACTTTCGGAAAATCTCAGGATCAGCTTCGGCGTTGGCGGAACCCGCGCATAAAGGCTGTGCGTAATTTCATCGGCGTTGTGGGGGACAAAGCCATCCCCGAAATTACGGGCGACGATATGCTCGATTTTAGGCAATGGTGGATTGATCGAGTTGAGGCGGAGGGGTTAACCGCGAACTCGGCTAACAAAGACCTAATCCATCTTTCGGATGTACTGAAAACAGTAAACCGGATGAAGCGGTTGGGTTTGGCGTTGCCACTGAGTGATTTGGCATTGCAAGAAGGCGAAAAGCGCCAACGTCCGCCTTTTTCCAGCGATTGGATAAAAGGGCGGCTCTTGAAGTCAGGAGCTCTGGATGGGTTGAACAAAGAAGCTCGCTGTATTCTGCTTGGAATGATTAATACTGGCTACCGGCCAAGCGAAGGTTCTGGATTGGGTCCCGCGCAAATTCGGCTGGATACAACTGTGCCGCATATCTCAATCGAGCCCAACGGTCGGCAGCTCAAAAGCATCTATTCACGCCGCATTATCCCGCTAGCAGGAATAAGTCTTGAGGCGTTTCGTGAATGTTCCGAAGGCTTTCCACGTTATGCTGACAACCCCTCGCTCTCAGCGACGATAAACAAATACCTTCGCGGAAATAAACTTATGGAAACGCCAGGTCACAGCCTTTACGGCCTGCGTCATGCGTTTGAGGATCGAATGCTAGCAGTCGGTGTGGATGAGCGGATCCGCCGCGATCTCTTTGGGCACAGACTTAATCGCGAGCGTTATGGGCATGGGGCAAGTTTGGAGCAACTGCTGCAAGTTGTTCAAAGCATTGCGTTCTGAACTGCAAGAGCCGCTCGGGCATAAGTCACGGGGTCGCTTTTGTCTTTTGCTTCAGCAGCAATGAGCTCGACCTCTAGTCGTTTGAATATTGGCAGATAGACGATGTCATCCACCACAAGTTTCGCAACCGTGGCATGGGCATTACGTAATCTTTGTAACTCGCTTTTGGCCATGACGTGTGTGGTGTTCTCTTGTGTAGGAGCCCTTACGATGAGGCAAAGTTTCTTCTTCCGGCAAACCGGTTGTGTTCAGATTAAAGATGTTTGGTTGGGTTAAGTACGGATTATGATTTCAAATAACGCAGTGCCTTTAACCGTACATTTTCGTTTGATACCCGTCGATCTTGGCACGCGTTCAAAAGGGCGTTCGGTTGTAGGGTCGATCACAAAGAACTGGTCCGTAAGATGGATGTCACCTTCCTCATTGAAAATAAAGACGCTGGCACTTAAATCTGAGAAGTCGATTTCGAGCTGAACTAGTTCAGGGGAAAGAGGCTTCTCTTGTATTAAATGACAAACTGCTAATAGATAATTGATTAAGTTAACCTCACCTCCATCATCTTTATGGGGGATCAATAGCGCTTCCATCGCAAGATGAAGCTGGTGATCTTCTGGATCTGAATCCAAGATACCCCAAACCGGGTCGACTTCAGGTGAGGGGGCTTGGTTTACCTCTCCTCGTGCTGTGAGCCAACGTGAGACTTCTTCGTTCGCCTTTGTGATTTTCTCAGTGACCATGCAGGCGATAAGGAATGTCAGTGCCTCGCGTCTACTCACATCAGGCAGGTTTCGGCCTTTACCTTTGGTTCGCAAGCCCGCCTCGGCGAGAACGCGGTCAATCCTTTGGGCTGTGTCAAAGGAAAAGTCGAAGATCTCAGACAAGATTGGGATGAGTGCATTTGCGTGCAAAACGGATACTCCATAAATGTGTTTCGATAACTTCAGTATAGTGTTTATATTTGCTTTGCAATAACTGCAAGGCAAAACTTACATCCTACGGTGTTTTGAGAGGTGGGTCAGTAAGCGACATCTATCCTTCTGGTTCAATTCTGTTTTATCTGAAGCTTTTTCACGTATTTGCAAAACACTTATTTTCATGCTAATGCATTGAAAGAAATCATAATATTGGAAATAAAATGCGAAAACAACCTGCTAAGGTTCTTCGAGATGCGGAGCTATGCCGTCTCCTTGAGGCTGTTCATAAGACCCGAAGCCCCACCCGAAATACGGTGATTGTGCTGCTCAGCTTTCACGCGGGGCTTCGAGCTTGCGAAATGTCTGGCTTGACTTGGCCCATGATTCTTAACCCTTCGGGCAAGGTAGCCAAATCCATGGAACTTGGGTTGGGTATTACCAAGGGAGGTAAGTATCGTTCAATTCCGATTTCAACTGAACTGCGCTACACCTTGCGACGGCTACATCGCGAAATGGGGTGCCCTAAGATTGGCCCAGTCATCCGCTCTGAACGTGGTGGCACGATGACGCCTCGCTCGGTTGTGAACTGGTTTCGTCAGACCTATGACAAATTAAAAATGCCGGGGTGCTCATCACATTCGGGGCGTCGCACCTTCATCACTAAGGCCGCACGCTTACTACCGAAGGTCAACGGTTCATTGCGTGATGTGCAGGAACTGGCTGGTCATAGCGCACTCAGTACGACGGAACGCTACATTCAGGGCGACCGCAAGATTCAACGAAAGCTAGTTAATCTTATCTAATTCAGCCCAGCAATATAATTAGAATACACAAAGCCATGAAGGGCATCGAACATATGTCTTATGCACGACACATTTCCCTTAACCTGCTTGCGGTACCGCTGATTGGTGACCTGATGGGGCAAGGTATGCGTGAGAATAAGCGCAGGCTGTCTGCATAATTATTTGGAATGTACGTTTCTCGGGCGCCACGATAATGCGTGTAACGCCCTAGCCAAGCCGTTCTTTGATTAACGTATTGCGCACCAAATCAGAGTTATCATCTAAACATAATTTTATTTGTGGCGCACTTCCAGAAAATTTGAATCTCAAACTGTAAAGGGGTTTTCAGAGCGATTTGCTCAATAAACCATTACGGGAGACAGCAATGTCTAAGGCATCTAGTAGAAAAAAAGATAATTCAGAACAGAACAGAGGTGCGTCAAAACGTCCCACCAAAAAGGAAGCGCGCCGCAAGTCAAACTATCGGTTTAAAAAAGCTAGGGAGGTAAAAATTTATGTAGGTAAGCAATGCACCAAAGTAACAAAATGCAAGAAACTATCCTGCTACTACTGCCGTGCAAAGAACCAACGTACTTTCACACGAGCCCGTTATAGGTCGCTCGAGGCTGCACTGAGCAGAGACCCTGGCAACTGGGCGTTCCTCACAATTGTACCTTCGTTCGGCAGAACTGAAGTAGGGTCAGAACCAAAAGGTGGCTTGCGTAAATTCAACGACAAAGTCGCTAGGCAAATGCGGGCGGTTGATCCGAACCTATCTGCCGTATGTTATGTGGATGTCAGCTTGAATATAGGTCTAGACGGTAGTCAGTACTGGCAATGGCACGTCCATGCCGTAGTCACTAAACTCCAAGACCCGGCCCGGGCATGCCTTCGAAAGGCGTTCAAGGGAAATTGGTGTCGGAAGCCTGTCATGATAAAGAAGATCTATGATGTTACGGGCCTCCTTGAGTATATCTCCAAACCCGACTTATTTCTGCGCGAAGATGTCAGAGATGAAATGACGGGAAAGAAAGGCACACGTACAAGATCTATGCCGGTACGAGATGAGCTACGGCTAATGAGCGTACTCTCGCAGTGGCGTGTAACACAAAGGAATTTCGAGATCAGAGATCCCCTGAAGAATATAAAAAGCTTATCCTCATAGCTAGATATATTAATGAGATAGGTACCTATATGTTGGAGATCTTAATAACATATACTATACTATCAATAGGTTAGTGTGGTATATGTTTGAACTGCTTAGTGTGATCGGAAGGGTTCTGTTCTGGTCACATCAAGAAAGTTTTAGAACGGCCTGAAGCCAACCATCATACGCAAACACAAGTCAACCTCACCCGCTCTCGCCTAAAAAAGAGTCGGTCAAAAAAACCGTCTGATGGCTATGCTAAAACCGACGACATGCGCAGATAAACGCGTTTATCGTCCTCTTGTTGCTATCGGGCTCCGGATGCATAACTTTAAAAAGAAAGGCGAGATTGTCTGATGTGGTGTATTTGAATCCACGTTTTCCGATCAACACCAGCCTCATCATCACTCCTATGCGGTTACGATAAGGCAGAACCCCTCCTAACGATATGTGCTGATGTCCGACACTCTTAGGGGTAGTAGGGAACCCTTAGTTTCATAGGGCTAGAAAACATACTGCGATGGTTATGATCTACATATCCAATATAGAGATTTACTGAGCGGTGCGCTGACCCCACCTTCCATCTAGTTTTCTGATGTGCGATTCAGTTTTTTCATAAATTTGAAGGGAGTTACTCCATGGGAGCAACAAACGAGTTTCTAGCAAGGATACCACGGCGTACTGATGGCAAACGGGATTGGCCCAGAGAGTTGAAGGCGCGGATTGTTGCGGAAACACTGATTGAGGGCGAGACAGTGAAAGCGGTTTCCAAGTGGTATGAGTTGACGCCGACCACCGTTTCGGATTTGTGAAAAGGCACAGTTGCGCCCTAAATCCAAGCGTAGGATTCATGCCGGTTTCTGTTAATTGAGCGGGAGCAGTATTGCTGTAGCAGCTCGTAAGTTCTGTATGATCAGACAAAGTAAAATTCCGGAAAAATCGTGGTTAATCGCGGCGTACCACGTAAACATCGTGTCGGTTGCCGGTCCGGCCAATTGATCGACTGATGATCTTGAGCCTTTTGGGAAGTATTGAGCGCAGATAATCCTCAGTCATGAACATCAAACCCCAATCGTCAGTTACGGCATTCTCAATGAGCTTTAAATCGCCTTGATGGTCCGCGGATTTATATGGCCTGAAATAGTGGCCATTTTTGTCCATATTGGAAATCAAGTCTAACAGGAACTCATCTCGCGTCCAGTTTTCATGCCCGGCGAACCGCTGATATTTAGGTCTTGGAACGTCGAACATAATGCGAGAGGCGATGTCGTGCGGTCCATGGGCTGAAAACAAAAAGTGTCCCCCCGGCGCCAAAATACGTTCCGCCTCAGAGAACCATGCTCGGCAAGCTTCCGGCGAAAAGTGTGTCCAGATGCTTTTGGCGATGATTATTTCAAAGCTAGCATCCGAGTAAGGAAGGGGGGGCATTTGATTGTTAATAGCGGCTTGAACACCAGGCACATTGGCGGTCAACCACTTGATCGACAGGGCTGCAGGATCAGAGCCAAATAGTAGCAGCTCGTCAGGATATGCGCGTCGAAGCACTGCAAGGTTTCGTCCTGAGCTGCACCCAAAATCTAAGAGACGACCACGAATAGAAACATCGGCCTTTTGCAATTCGTCTAATACAATGTCTGTGTTCTTGAAATCGTAGAAGACAGGAAGCACTCCGGGAACGTAATGAACCCCAGCTGAAGGAATGGGAATCGCTAGATCAGCCAACGCTCGCTGGTCAGACGATGCGTCCAGTACCCATTGGGCAATTCGTTGACTGAGCACTTCGCGGGGGTCAGTAGATGGCAGATTGATAAGACCGGTGCGCTGCTGCAAATCAGACAGTATCCGAAGGCTAGCGACGGCTTCATAATCCTCTGTCGTTTTTGATATCCCCCCCCCGGCTTGCTTAGAAAATTGCTGATCGTAGTCAGCCAAAAAAATCTCAAATTGCTTATGCAAAGTTTTTCACTCCTAATTCTTCTATAGCGAACGCAACGCCCCCTCAAAAATCATAACACGCGAACCGAAGTGGCGCACCCCCCTTAAGTTGATGAACCTAGAGGTGGTCCTACATTTTCGACCAGTTAGCAGCCAGTCTAAGATGGATCAGAGTTTCATTTAGGCCGCCAAACTCATTGGTACTGTTTTTCTTTCATAAGCTTCATCTGGCGTCAATATTCCGTGCGTTGAATGCGGGCGCTCAAAGTTATAGTATGCCAGACATTTTCCGATCCCTGTGCGTGTATGCGATCCGGTTTCAAACGCATTCATATTTTAGAGACCGCCAACAAGAAGTTTCTTGGCAAAGCTGTAAAGGTTGGGAACCCATGTTTCCACCCAGCCATCTGCGACGGAGCAATCACGAGGTTCGTCTCAATGAGATGTGATAAGAAATTGGTTCCACAGCACCGCTCGCCGAGAACCTGAAAAAATTTTGGCTTCTCACCCAGCTGGGAAAAAACCTTACAGCTATCGTAACTTAACAAACTCATTCCACCTACATAAAGGCGCATGATCACCAAGCCCACCCATCTCAGATCACACGACTTCTTTGGATAAAGAAACATTGTACTTCACTATGTACTGCGTATCGAGTATCTCACTTTAAAAGTATAATCACCCAAGACAATCCTGAGATTGGACGCCCATGAGCATTCCTCACAAAATCCACGCTCTGTGGTTTCAAGGTGAACAAAATGCCCCCCCCCTTGTCCGGAAATGTTTACAAAGGTGGCGAAATCTCAATCCCGAGTATCAAGTGGAAATCTATGATCGCGCGCGTGTGACCGATCTGCTACCGTCCTTTCCATTTGATTTGAATAAGCTCAGGGATCAAGCTCTCAGTGACATTTTCAGGATACATATTTTAAACACCGTGGGCGGAATATGGGCTGACGCGACGGTTTTTCCAACGGCTCCCTTGTCGCAATGGTTGGATCAAGACGGATCAACGGGTTTTTTCGCCTTCCCAGGACATCGTAGCCCCCTTGATGTGTCTAGCTGGTTATTAGCGTCGGAGCCTAACCACCTGTTGATCCAAGCTTGGTGGGATAAAATCCCAAGGTACTGGACGCACCCACGGACCCTGATCAGCTATCGCAAAGAAGACGGTGGTTTCATGGCCAACTACAAACAAGATCCACTACGTTTCTTCAATTCTGTTCGTTGCAACTCTACACACTATCCATACTACTGGGTTATGTACATGTTTACAGATCTTCTCACACACAACCCAGCAGCACTTAGCGCGTGGAATGCTGTACCCAAGCGAGATGCACACGCCGCACATTCCGTGTTTTTTGGCCTCCGTGACACGCCAGATATGCCCGAACATGAGATCCAAGCCGCCTTTAACAACGAAATCGTGCAGAAGTTGAGTTGGCGTGACTCCGTTCTAGCTCAACGTTGCCTATCACTTTCGGTTTTTCAAAACATAACACTTGGATCACCGATTTGAAATTATCCATCATAATCCCTCACTTCAATGATCATGGCAGGCTCGCGGAAGCCGTATCAAACGTACAAACGCGATGTGCGCCTGATACCGAAGTGGTAATTGTTGATGACCATAGTTCAAAGGCGGGCGTCTTTCCGACAGGTAAGAACATTCGGATTCATCGCAACGAACGTAATGTAGGGCCTTCGGAAAGTCGAAATATGGGTGTGACTCTGGCCACAGGTGACTATGTCATGTTCTTGGACTCTGACGACCTTCTGCTTTCCGCCCCCTCTCGCATCCTCGCTCGCGTAGAAAAAATGCATGGCGCCCCAGATATAATCTTGTGCAATATGGAAGATGGTCGGCTACCCAAGCCGCTTTTGGCACACCAAAACTGCCTTAGACGATTTGAAGACGATATCTTCTTCAGCAAGGTCGTTCACTTTACACCTCATCTCTATCGCAAAGATTTTCTAGTCGAAACCGCTAAACCGTTCCCAACCGACCTTCGCCTAGGAGAAGATTTAGTTTTTATTATCAATTCATTAGCTCGTTCTAAAAACCTTATAACACTAGATGAAACAACTTATCAGTATAGAAGACGCAGTGGCAGCCTATCCTCGCGACACTATGATCTTGAAGATCACTACACACTGTTAGAGCGTATCCCAGAGCTATTCCGTTTAGCGCTCGCAGATTTCCCAGATCATCGGCAAGTCCGCCTTTCAATAATGTTTGTCTATCGAGTGCGGAATGCGGTTAGAGCACTTGACTCCTTTACTAATGCTGATCCCCTGCGCATCTTAACTGCTCTACGAATGTTAAGTAGCCTCGGGTTAGCGAAGAGCTCACATCTTCGAGAGGCTGCACAAGTATATTGGCCAGTATCCCTTGATCACTTGCTAGACCTCCTAGAAGAAGCAGACGATGACACAGTTCTAAACTACCTTAAGGAAAATAAAAAAACGTTTTTACCTTAAACACATAGAGAGAGACCTCTGCATAACTATCAGATTCCCCTAGCGGTCTGATTTTGCTAGATTTGGCGCATGCAAAAGCCATTTTCTACCCAACCCGCACTTTTCGTAACCAGCGCCGATCTTGGTAAGCGATGCACCGATCACACGGTTGCGACGTAATTCCAAGGCAGGAGTTCGTCGGTAATCCCCCCATTTTCAATGGGGTCCGCTTGTAGAATTACGCGGCTAGTTTCAGTTTCATCGCGGGTGTGATCCCACCGATGCCCATGTTGGGTCGGTCGTTGTTGTAAGTCCAGAGCCAGTTTGTGGCTTGGTTTTGAGCCTTCTCAATTGCTTCAAAGATATTTTGGTCAAGCCATTCGTGGCGAACCGTGCGGTTGTAACGCTCGATATAAGCATTTTGCTGTGGCTTTCCCGGCTGGATGTATTGGATGTGGATGCCATGTTTTCAGCCCACCCCATCAGTTTTCCGCTGATGTATTCTGGGCCGATGCCGACGACTGGGGACGATGTGATTGTGGGCACAGCTGGCAACGATAATTATGATCTGGATGCAGGCAACGATACGTTCTGGGCTGCCCTGGGGATATCGGGGACGACTCGATTCAGGGCGGCGAGGGCAACGATATAATTGGCGGGGCAATGGTGCAGACCTGCTGGAAGGTGGTGCGGGCAATGATCTGATTTTTGCAGGCATTGATGCAAGTGCGGATACTGTTGACGGTGGTGCTGGAAATGACGAGATTTACGGCGGTGCTGGGAATGACAACCTGTCCGGCGGTGCAGGTGCAGACGTAATTTATAACGGCTCTGGCAACGATACGGTTAATGGCGATGCCGGATCTGATACGATCTGGGGCGGCGGCGGCGATGATAATCTGACAGGCGGAGCCGATTCTGATCAGTTCGCTTTTATTGCTGGCAATGGCAATGACACCGTTACGGATTTCAACTTTACCGAGGATGATATACTTAACCTTGAGGCCTTTGGATTTACTGATGCCGCTGCGGCCATCGCCCTGATGTCGGATGTTGGTAGCAACGTGGAACTGGCCCTTGGTGCGGGGCAGCTCGTCACACTGCTGGGTGTCACAGTGGCCGATTTTCAAGCCGATACGGATGCTTTGCTGATCTGAAACAGGTTCAGTAAAATCCTCTCAACATCCTGTGTTCTTAATTTTATTCAATACAGCCTGCTGACAAAAAGAGCCCTTAGACCTCATAAAACACCTATCCTAGAAATGCGCCTATCGAAAGATACGGTGCATTTACTCGTTTATGATCGGCAATGATGGTGGTTCTGGTTTGGAAAGATGTTAGCTATCTGCGCGACCCTATTTAGGGTTTTAACAGGTTAGCATCTGACTGATTGAGCCGGAACAGGTTGCGCCGGACGCTGGGCGTATATAAAATTTTAGCGTTCAGCTGGTAGAATTGTGCTCCAGAACGGGCCAAACGACACGTTCAACCGAATGTACCCGTTTGCTCCGTTGAAATAAGCATCTACCATGCTTCTGATCGAGACGATATGCGTCTCGGCATGGGCCATCTTCATGAACTCGACCTGTTCGCCGGCAGAAAGTTTCGCAATCTCTGACGGTGGAGCCAAAACTGAATTCTGACTGATTACGTTCCCGTCGCCAAGTGAAAGCGCAACATGTCCAAATACCTTACTTGGGGTTTCGAAGTAAACGGTCATCCCCGCAGGCACGATGATATCTCCACGGGCAAAAACATCCCGAGTGACAGTTCCATCTGGGGCGAATTCCATGAGAATGTCCCAGCCGACTGCAGAATATGTCGGATAGAAGGTATTACCATCCTTACCCTGCAACTTGTTCCAAAGGTATCGTTTACTGATAACTCCGGCCTGAAAAGCCCAAAACACGCACCCATTATAACAGTTGAACGTTTTTCCTTTGTCGAACACACCGCGTACTGCATCGCTGGCGTCAATGTTCTGATTGTTCCAATTAGGCATTTTGTCGATGGTATTTTTCGCATGCGATGCAACAAAATCCGGGCTGATGGCATTTCTTGTGAACCAGCTTTTGACTTCGTTAAGGAGTTTATCTTCCGAACTTTCCGACAGTCCCTTGAGGCGCAAAAGTTCTGCCGTACGCATTGTCTGATCGTCAATAAGAAGATGGGCTAGAAGCATTGCGCCTCGTTTTGCCCGACGGGCTGTTTTCTGGAAGGGGTTGCTGTTTCCCACTGAAATTGCGCTAGAAACAGTGGCTACACTCTTTCCGTTCAGGAGTGTCAGAACCTCGGCGTAATCTTGGGCAGAGAGTTTGGCTTGCAAATAAACTTTGGTATCATTGAGACGTTCTTGTGCAGTTTTCAATTTCCGTATCCTCAAATTAGTTCACCAAAGGCCAATTTGTACTGAAATGCTGTTTACGACATTAGCTCTGATGCAACTCTGTTTAATTCCTAATGCAACCCTGTCGCTGTTGTAGGAGAAAATCAAGCTTTTAGACCAAGCGACACCCAGACTCAAAAACTCGTTCAATTTGTGATATACTATCGCTAAGCGGTGCATTGGTAGTAATTCTGTAGGCGTGTTAAGTATATTGCCGGTTTCTGGCACGGGACCCGTTTTACTTATCCCCCACCTCATCTAATGTGGTCACCGGCCGTGTTTTTGTTTTTCACACATTCAAGGGAACCGCTTGCTCTCCATGATACTTCCGTATTGGCATTGTATGACAAACGAATTTATGGCTCGGAACTGTGTAGGATAACCGATCATCCGTCCTGTTGCTGTCGTGGATTCAAGTGATTATACCCCACGCTTGAATAATAAAAACAGTGTAAAGACCACACTGTAAGCCATCCCAGCAAATCCAACAATAAGCGCCAATAGCCCCAGTATTGATTGTGAACCACTCAAACTCGCAAGCAATACGGCGGCAAACTGACTAATAAACCAATAAAATACGTAATTCAGTGAGATACCTATATCGTTGGTTCTGCGACAAACGACAGAGGCTAGGGCAACAAACAGATAGCCCTGAAATGCAATAAACGCAAAAAAGCCAACCGCGCCAATGTTGAATTCTACGTCATGCTCTTTGAAGTAAAAAAGTAAACCGAACTGTGCGTAGC
>JQIA01000023.1_pt1 | contig 65044 bp, 97 predicted proteins | sample 811431 | NCBI WGS metagenome assembly JQIA01 (sample SAMN02998118, study PRJNA258478) | marine sediment metagenome | biome: marine; feature: seafloor; material: sediment; isolation source: oil-polluted sediment collected from 3 locations (0.5 km, 0.7 km and 0.9 km)... | place: USA: Gulf of Mexico ...
CGCTACTGGTTCAACCGCTACTGGTTCAACCGCCACTGGTTCAACCGCCACTGGTTCAACCGCCGCATCGCGAATTGCTACGACTTCACTTTCTAGCTCTGCGATGCCATCCTGGATTTCATCCATCGCGTCACCTAGCAAAATCTCATAGCTAAGCGCTTGCGACCTCAGCCCCGCCAACGCTTCAATTCGCGCTGAATAGGCCTTGCCATCCTTCTTACCGTCGCTATCACGCCACGCGGCAAGCTTGATTCTAAACTCGTTCAAGTCTTGTTTCGCCGCATCCTTGTATCCCGATGTCATTCCAGCACGCGCGGCGTCGCAGTCGGGAATAGGTATCATCATCAGCTCTGATTTGGGGTGAACATATTCACGTACTTCATCAAGGCTTTTGAGCAATAGCTCAACCGATGGCGGCGCGAAGTAAACGCCGCCCGATGGTCTAATCGGGAAGCAACCGAAAACATCCATCGCCTTCTTGAACATCTTACGAACATCGATGGAACCCAAATAGGCCTTCTCTTTTTGGTAGATGTCGGAAAAGCGCATCGCGTATGAGTGGTAAACATCGCCGCCCTTGAATATGAAGCCGCCCGATGCCTTTTCAAGCTTGACCCAAAATTCATTTTCTAGGGTCAGTTCACTTGTCAACGAATTGCTCATCTCGCGAACAAACGACATTACGACAAACGCATCCGATTCGATGACTTTACGCATCTCAATCCCATCGACGCCGCCGCCGTGGTTCCAAGAACGACAAGCCGCCGAAAATGCTGTTTTCGTGGTTCGCGGCTTGCCGACGATGCCTTTAGGCAAAAGGCAATTATCGGCGAAATTCTGCGCCGCCTCGGCATCATAATTCGCGCCCTCTGGAACGGTCCAATAAACAATTGAACCCAACATCGAAACGCCCGCGACATCCGCGCCTACTACAATCCTATCCTTCAAGTCGTTAGCACTATTCATCGCCTTTTCCCTTCTCTGAAATTCTAATCAACATCTCAATTAAGCTTAAAAGCGCGGCGTCGTCATCGGCGGCGGCCGCTTCATCTATATCCTCAAAAAGCAACCATCCATCATCGCGGCGTCGCGTCACGGTGAAGCCATGTTCAAACATCGCTATCTGGAACGCATCAAGTGAAACGCCCGCGATGTTGAAATTGAAGTCTTCACCCGCATCGTTGGCGTCGATAGATGTGTCGCCTAGTCGATCCGTCGCGACTACCATCGCGCGCGGCGCGATCGGTTGAACATCTACGCGTACGCTTCGAACGCCATCGATGTCGGCCGCTAAGTAGATCCGTTTCATTCCTTGCCCTTCTCAATTATTGTTATTTGACCCGGCTTTAATCGCGACGCGCCATCGGGCGCGTCGGTCGTTTTTTGTTCACTAGCAACGTCGGCATGATACTTAATCGACGCCGTAAAGAAGCCGCCTATGCTCAGACAAGCTTCCCAACATCGCCGCGATGCTGACACGTCACGCGCCGCCTTTTTGACTATCGGCATCGCGGCCTTGCCGCTTATTTTTTTGCCCATCTTAATCCCTTCATCTGTATCCGGTTGAAATACCCAACATCGAACAACCCATCCATCTCGATGGCGTCGGCGTGATGTTGAGCTTCAAAATCCATCGCGCGGTCGATGTTGCTGAACTGATGCGTAAAGCTTCCGACGTGCGTTTTCGTTGTTAAGCAAAATTCGCGGCGATCGGCGATGCCGATGATGAAGTGAAGCCGCGCGCCCGTCGCGCGGCGGACGTACCCCGCGTCGCCATCCAAAGACCATCCTTTGGTACTGTATAAGCATCGCCCCTCGGCGGCCGCTTCATCGGCGTCATCAGCTTCGAGCGACATCTCAACATCGCGGGCGATGTCAATATCGATGCCGATCGGATGTGCGGCGTCGCGGGCGGCCGTCGCTAGTGTTGGCAACATCGTACGCGCCGCGATATAGGCGACATCGGCATCGCGGGCGGCCGCCGCGCGCGCGGCGTTTTCTGCGATCATAGTGCTAACATCAAAGCCGCGATGCTTGGAGACTGAAACGGTTACAGCGTCTCGGGCGGCGGTCACATCGGGCGCGTCGCGGGAGTCGCCAACGGCGGCCGCGTACTGCCCATAGGCGGCGTCATCGGCGCGATGTGTTGTGATATCACCTGCGATGGGCGCGGCGGCTTTGATGGCGGCGTCGGCGGCCTTGGCGGCCGCAACATCGCCCGCGTCGGCTATTCCATCATCGTTGATGGCGACGTACCCGATTGAGGTTAAAAACGACCGCGCGGTTTTTTTGGCGGCGGCGCGGCGGGCGTCAAAATCAGTATCGACCGCGACATCGAGCGCGGCCTGATGGTTTTCCCGGTGACCACGAAAACAGTTTTCGCCGATCGCCTCAACATGATCCTCGGCCATCATCTCGGCGGCGCAAGCGGCGCGATATTCGATATGGTCATTGTCGGCGATGGCCTCAACATGATCCTCGGCCATCATCTCGGCGGCGGCCTCGGCGGCGTGACGCGCCTCCACTTCGCCGCGCGTTTTTTCAAACGCCGCATCAAGCTTAAGAACTAGCAACGCCGCGCAAGCCTTGCGTGTTGTGCAATAATCGATGGTTTCGACGCCTTCACTGGACAACACGATGCGATCGACATCGCCCGTCTTTATTGCTGGGATATCGCGATAGTAAACACGCGCGGTCAATTGCCATTGACCGCCATCGACCTTGATGAAGTCGGCTTTAGTTCTCGGGTCAAAATAATGGCCCGCCTCAACCTTCACGAATTCAATTTCTAGGCTAGTCATCGTTTTCTCTTCTCTTCTCAATCCCTCAAAAACGCCCATCGGCGGGCGGCGAAACAAACAAACAACAAAAACTACAGCCCTTCTTGTACCGTTGTCGGTAGCGATAGCAATCAATGATAACATCTCATCTCATACGCGGTCGACGCCGAGAAGCCGCGATGCGGCCTAAGGTGAGATGTCAATTAAGCTTGAAGCGGCGCGGATTTTTTATTTATTTATTTTTATTTTTATCAATTGAGCGATCAAAAAGACCCCGTCGCGGCGGCGCGGATGTCAATCGAGACGATGATGGCGGCAAGGCGGCGATAGGGAGAAGCGGCGATGCGGCTTCTTGGGTGATATCTCAATTCATTGCACTTAGGACGAAAAACGCACATCGACGCGCCGCCTATACAGTGATAAGGGGGAAGGCTGAAACGCCTAGAATCGGCTTCTGTTGGTGTTGTGGGCGATCTAAGGGATACTACTTAGACGGGATTAAGGGTTATTACTTAGCGGCGATGCGGCGTCGCGAGATGGGCGCGACTGCTCGATGTTTTTAGTGTTATAAGTTTCGCTTATGCCTTGCCGCGATGCCATAACGTCAGCTTATAGCTTCATAATAGGGCAAGCTTAGTATTCTCGGCGGAGATGTCGCATTGCCGCGATGCGGCGGCTCGGCGTCGATTGAGATGTCGATTTACTGAAAAGCCGATTGTCACAGTATTGTCATCGCGGCGTTGTTGATTGAGATGTTGATTGTGGCACGGTATTTGAGAACTAGGTTAAAAATTAACCGCGTAATATCTGCATGGTAGGAAATCGACCGCGTAAAAAAGATGTACGGCTAGAAATTGGCCGCTTCGCAGATTTGGGAATTCATACGGTGGCCAGAATTTGGCCGCCTTGTTTTGAGGCGTACGAAAAGTGGACATAGGTAGATCTACCTACGTAGAATCACGTAGGCAAAACTACGTAGGTAGAACCCCCCATACCCATGTTTTGTGGGATGGATGCCGTGGGAGGCCTAGCGATTTTTTTGGTATTTTTAGGATCAAAAAGGTCTAATTACCGAACTAGGTACTAGTAATAGAGGCGATAGCCGCCAGGACGATCACGATAAGGACTAGCGAGGTGAATAATAGATCTCGCTCGAACTCTTTGCCTGGATCTTTCATTTAACCGACCCGTCTGACTCGACGACGTATATAGCCCCGTTTCCGTACTGCCCAGGCTTCTGAATGCCAAAGCCCTTAGCGAATAAGCGAGTCCCGTCTATCTTGAACTCTACCCTCGCTTGATCCTCGTATTTCCCAGGCCAGCGAAACACTTGGAAGTCTTGGTAGACGAGGGTTCCGGTTTTGATTCGAATCTTCATAACTCACAATCCCTCAAGGCCTTTTGGGCCATTAACTTCGTGTATTCTGCGTCATTGGGCCTGTAAGGCGGGTAAAGCTTTGTTGAGTAAGCGATTTCTAGCTGATCTTTGCTATAGATCGATATGGCAGCCTTGACGTAGCCCACGTGATAGGTGCATTTGAATCCGCGCTGCTCTAGAGCTTTGCAGAGTTCCTTGTAACTGTAACTGGGGTCAAGGTCGCTCACCTAGCCCCTTTGTCTATCGATTTGCCAAGCTTAATCCTACGCTTCTCCTGCTCCCTGAGAATCTCAGTCAGGCGAATGATCCAGACCTTCCCACCTATTTGCTCGCCTATTTGGCCCCTAGTACACATCTGGCGAATGCGACGCTCTGATACGCCTAAGGCCTCCGCTGTCTCTGAAGTGGAGAAGAGTGTTTTGACGCGAGGTTTCGTTATCTGCATTGCGGCTCCTTTTAGTATAGGATACCCCACTACCCGTAAAGGAAGCGAGGAATCTTTGAGTAGTTTCGTAATCGATCCAGAAACCATGACAGGCCCGACAGGGCTAGCGATTAAGTTCACTCCGCTACAAAAGCAGTTCATAACTTCACTTGTGCCGAGGATCGCCCTGTTTGGGGGCTTTGGGTCGGGGAAGACTTTTCCGTTCTGCATGAAGGCTGTAGTTTTGGCTATGGTTCACGGGAGAGGGTATCGAGGGCAGTTGATCTCGCCGACCTACGATATGTTCCAGAAGGTTTTGCTCCCCACAATACGCGACGACATTTTAATGAAGCTCTGCAACACACAGGGCGAAACGCTGTGGGACTTCTGCGATTATTCACCGAGTAAGCGATCAATCACATTCCCTAATGGATTTGTCCTGCTCTTCGGCTCTGCGGACAACCCTAACGCGACACGAGGGACGAACCTCGCCTTTATCGGGATAGACGAGGCGACACTTGTGGATAAATTTGAAGCTCTCTACATATCAGCTGGATCTCGCCTGCGTCGAGCTAGGCCGCACCCGGTTACTGGTGAGCCTATGGCGCAAATGTTCTTGTGTGGAACTCCTGAGCCTGAGGATCGAGTTCACCAGAAGTTTGTGATTGGTCCCGAGAAGGGCCGGAAGCGTTGGCGTGAAACTCACCAAGTGATCCGAATGTCCACTCTCATGAATCCGGGAATCGACGCTGACTTCATTCGACAGCTTCACCTGGGAATTCCAGCCCCGCTTCTGCCTGCTTATTTGCACGGGCAGTCAATCGAGATTTCGACGGGCAGGTGTTATTACAACTTCGACCGATCGGTGAATATTAAGCCGGAGGCTGTCTATAATCCCGGCCTCGATTTACATCTTAGTTGGGATTTCAACGTCGACCCAATGAGTGTAAGTGCTTGGCAGGTATGGGGTTACGGAAAACACAGCATAGCAATGTGCATAAAAGAAGTCTATCTTAGAAACTCAAATACTCCAGCTACCGCTAGAGAAATTGTCCGTGTCTTTGGTGGGCAGGGGTTAAAACACCAGCGAAATATCTTCATTTACGGTGACGCTTCAGCGGATAAGACTACTTCAGCCTACGACGAAATCGAGGAGTACATTGGAACGCATTTCCCCGGAACGATAACTAGGCGTGTTCCGAAGTCGAATCCTCGTCACTTACGTCGACTCAAGTCGGTCAACGCTCTATGTAGGAACGCTAACGGGGACGTGAGGCTTGGAATTCACCCAGACTGCCGTTTCACTATCCGCGATTTAACGGAGCAGCGTATGGAGCCTACAGGGCGATCCAAAGCGAAGAACCAAGAGGGCGACGACGGGACGACCCTTGGTCACTGTTCAGACAATGTCGACTACTTTATCGACACGCTGTTCAGATACACCCGGCCAGATACTCAGCGTCGACGAAGTAAAATGACTTCGCACATTCACCGTTGATTTTCGCTTAAGCGTTAATATTAACTGATTCCGGCCAAATGCCTAGTGTATTTGGTCGTTTTCTTTTTGCACTTATGACTTTTCGGGCATACCGCCTGCGGTACAGGCCGATTTTCTGTCTACGCAACACAAGGGCAGTACAGCTTTTTTATTTCGACATGTCCGCCGAGAATTGATTGTATCGAAATTGTATCAAGTCATAAACCCTTGTGGGGTATGCGAATGCGCCGATTGCAAAAAGCTCGATTCGTAGCAAATGCATACCAATGCTCAACTTACAAAAATTGTTCACATTTGCTCGTTTTCGAGCACTTTTTAAGTCGTTACCATTGGCCAACTTACAGAAATTATTCACATTTCGTAAACGCAATTCTGTCATAAGTGCTTTAACTGTATTCTTTTCCAAAAATTGTTCACAAGATTATAAATAATAGACACCCCCCCCCTCCAGAGCACTACCCTAGAAAAAAAATATGACCCTCTAAAAGTCATAAGTCTTATTTACTAACTACTAAAACCTCAAAAATGTGTTGCTACCACTTATTTTTCACATCCCTATTAATAAAATACCCAAAATTCTGTTGCTACCGATGTTTTTTCGCACTAGAGATTTTCTATTTCCAATAACAATCACACCTTAGTAAGATCGAAATTGCACCTTAGGTCGTAACACATTTACGGCACTCGTAGGCAGAACCCAACACTGTCTCTGAGCACTACAGGAGAGAGTTGGTTACTCACTCCGCATCTGTCATGGGGCATACTCTGTGCCTCGTCTTGAACCTCTAATCCTTGCGATTAGGGGTTCTTTTGTGTCTACTCATACGTAGAGGTACTAACCCACTTGAAAGGTTTAATAATGGAACACGATCAGAGAGCCGATAAGGCCCTAGATTCATACGCTAAGACTTTAGGCCTGTCTAAGTTCTCCAAAGCAGACAAACAGCACCTAGACTCCCTGTCGGCCTCCCTACACCAGCAACACCGCGATGCTGCATCGCAGCCTAATAAACCTAACACGATAGTAAATCATGGTTCAACCATGAAGAAGTCTGAGAGTAGAGACGGTTGGGTATCTAGAGGAAGAGCGGTAGCTGGATCAAAGGAGCATCAGTTCTTAATGCTCCTACGCACAACAAGCTCCCTAAGCGTCGCTGCGTGGTTAGGACTAGCAGACTTGTATAAGTCTAAGCAAGACTTCGCTAGGGCTGAGGTGGCCTATGTGGGGGCTAGGTACTGTGATTTGAATTCAAAAGACGTGATGAGGAAGTGGTTAGCTGTTTATACGATTAATCGTGGTACGAGTATGTCTAAGAGTCAGATTCTTTACGAAGCGAATATTATTAACCAAGCTATGGGAGATGTCATTTCTGCACCTGTGGATAGACTTCTACATGAGTTACAGATGTTAATCTTTTTCTTAGAGAGGGAGGAAGTGATAGATGCTACAGATGAGTCGATCACACTAATGAGCCAGTGACGGTTTTTACTCCCCTACTTTGAAGTCCCAAAATTCTCGGGGGAGAGCTACTTTCAAGTTAACAGCTTTTTGCACTTAGTAAGGATGGAGCACATTATGTTAGAGGTAGGATCAACAGCAATAACACAGGAGTTAAATTCTGAGGGTGAGGAAATAGAGTTAGAGTGGGAAGTGATAGCTGTCACACCTAACGCTCGCCAAACTGTGTACACAGTTACGTTTGCGAGATCTGATCTCCCCTTAGAGATGTTAATAGATCCACTAAAGACAGACTTTACGGAGGGTGATTTACCAGTGGGAATCCCTACAAATGAGAGCGCTCCTGACTTTCCACTCTTCACAACTGATTGTCGTAAGTACGTAAAATGACAGAAATAAAATCGGCTAGGATTTTTTTTCTCTCCTGGCGTCTGGGGGGGGGTACCTACCAAAAAAAGAACATCGATGTGAGCGGAAATCATAACCGCAGCGCCGCGTTGCCGTTACGACTTATTCTCCAGCACCCCCCTGTGAATAATTTACATAACCTCGCTGACCATCCCTGTTTGCGAAAGCGAGATTTAAAGCTAAATGTGAACAATAGTCATAAGTATACCCCCCAGAAGGCTGCACTTAGGTTAACACGAATTCACACTCGTCGGGAAACATTGAAGTCCCAAAAATCCGTTTGGAGATGTCATTTACGAGATTTTCAACTTAAAGCCCAATTCAGGCACTCTTGCTGGGACAAAACTCTGATACATCTTCCGAAAAGTCCTAACACACGGCCCCTGGGACATGTACTTATGACTTTTTTCAACCCCTCCGCTAGGCCAATTGTATCAAAATGTACATTTACCCAGATCGCACACGAGCCCAGACGCCGAGCACCTAGAATTTCGTCCCCAATACATACCAACTCGTCACTTACGAAACACGAATTTGACGTAAAGCTATACCCCAAAGCAACGACTTACAACAACTCCATTCTACGCAACCTCACCACAAAACGATAGGAACCCCATGGACCCGAGTGAAATCATAGCAGCAGTCAACGAGGCGCTGCGAAGCGGCGAAGCCGCAACCCCGATCAATCTGCCAGCTGAGTTCGCTCAGGTGTTGGAGCAAGAACACCCGACGTATAAGTTGAATTTGAAGAAATGGCTGGATATCGACGCGATGGTAAACGATCAGGTCACAGGATCGGTCCTCGCTTCGTTTCTGCCTCGCGGCACTGACGAGCACCCGTCGGATTACGCTCGGCGAACATCTCTAGCGAATTTCAAAGGTGAGCTGTCGCCTGTGCTGACTCGCCTAGTTGGAGCGGTTCGCACGAAGCCGCCGACTCGCGACGAGAAGACACTGACTGACTATGGTGACTTCATGAAAAACGTGGACGGTCGCCACACGACGCTTTCGAGGTTTATGGAGGACCGGGCGAAGCAGATCCTAGCCCTGGGCGTCGCGCCGTTCATTGTGGATCGCCCGATGGTGGGAGACACTGGGTTCGCCAGTGAGGAGACGTCGATGGGTTTCACCAGCGCTGAGCAGACTCGCAAGGTCGACGACAAAGAGATTCGACTAACGCCCTACAAGATTCACCAGGTGATTAACTGGGACCACGGGACGACCGGGGAGCTACATTGGGTCCGTATTCGAGAAGTCACCCAGAACTCAACGCCTTACGGAGCGCCGCAGACGGTGACGATCTATCGAGACTGGGATCGCCAGAGCTGGCGAGTGTTCGAGGTCAAAGAGGTCGTGGTTAACGGTCAGCTTAAAAAAGTTGTGCAATTAGTAGGTCAGGGCGACCACTGGCTGGGAATGGTGCCAATGGTCATGCCGTTCCTAGAGTCGGACGAGCCGATGTCTTTCTTCTCGCCGATGTTCTACGCCGCGAAGCACGACATCGACAGATTCAGATCCGACGCGGACTACCAGTACTCGCTTTGGGCGCACGGGAACCCGACCATAAAAAACATCACAAACGACACGCCGAAGCGGCTGGCTCTGGGGCCGAACGCGCAGATCGAGCGCAACCCTGAGTACGGTGAGGACGTGGAGTACCTCAAGATCCCGATGGACGCCTTCAAGGCGCAACTCCAAAACAAAGAGGATTCACTGACGGGGCTCCGCCGCGTCGCAGGCGTGGACACACTCTCGGGGCAGGACGACAGTGGGTCACAGAATGCTGTGTCGGGTCGCAGCCGCGCAGTCTCGTTCTCGATCTCGGAGAGTCGAATCTTGGGGCTTTTGAGTGAGGCGCTGTCAGCTGGCGAGAAACGATTGTTTGAGATCGGTGAGCGCTGGCGGAGTCCTCGAACGAATTTGACGCCGGACGACACGTTATTTACTGGCGAGACGGTGTACCCGAGGGCTTTTGGTTTGTCGGACGCGGAGCAATCGATCGCTCAGTGGTTGGAAACTAGAGATTCCATCAACTCGGAGCGCTTCGATCGTGAGCACCAGTATAAACTCATAGATATGACGCTTGGCGACATTTCGAAGAAAACCCGCGATCTGATCGTGAAAGAGATCAACGCGAACCCGATCCTAGGAGGATCGGCTGCACCAGACCCCTTCGAGGAAGAACTGAGCCTGGACGCGGACGACCGCGACCCTAGCGACGCTGCTGACGCAATGGCCGAAGCCGACGCGAAATCATTGGAAACGAAGCAGACAGAGAAAATGTAATGATGAGAACATTAATGATCGCACTGGCAGCAATTTTACTAATGTCGGGATGTCATCTCCATAGAGTGCCACGCGAGCTGACATTAAATGAGCGACTTGGCCGAGAATGGAGCGACCCAACCCTCGACAGTGACCCTCCGAGGGAAGGGTACGTCGCCTCGGTCAACGTCGGCTACCTGGGTAACGACTATGAGGCCTACGGTGAGGAAGCGTCGGCTGACGGCGTCGTGTTTGGAGGTGAGGTGGTCGCATCGGAGTGGTTTCGGCTCGGCGCGGACGTGTCATACGCGAAGGGAGACATCTACGGGGTCGACCTTAGGCACGCGATCTACACACTCAATGCGAAGGCGTATCCGTTTGGAGCGACTGAGAGCCCGGTACAACCTTACGCCCTACTCGGGTACGCGATGTCGTGGGGGTCGTTGGAATACTGGGGACAGACGGAATCATTCACGGCGAACGGGGGGGCGATAGGTGTCGGAGTGGATTTCCTATTCCCTGGAACTGACATCTTTTCAAGAGCGGAGTATCGAGTGTATGATTGGAGCAGTTCGTCAGACCTCGGTTTAGACGAAGTGGATCAAGACTCGATCTCGCTAAGTATTGGAGTTCAGTTTTGAGTGCGTTTATTTTGGCAACGTCTGATCGGATGCGAATCATCAAAGACAGAATCCAGCATCGCCGCGACGCGATACATGACGCCTTGGTGCTTACAGATGACTTGTTTAGTCGCGAGGTGATCGCGGCGCGTAAAATATTGCTTGGGGCAACGCACGGTGAATTGGGTTTGATCTCCGCGATGCAGTCGGCTGCTTTCCTCTTGTCGCTGATGCCAATTCACTCCAAGCCTAACGAGGTAATTTTGTTGCTGAAGAGTGCGATCGATTACCAGCCAGGTGACCCTGAAAGGTTATAATGGTTGCGGTTAACAAAGAGTGGATTCCCTCCGGGGGATTGATGATGATTACATGGCGTGAAGATCTACCACCTAAAAAATACATCTTAGTTACAGCCATAGATCGCGCCTACATCGCCAGGACTACAACAGGTGAGCTGGTCTTTCGTGACGGCAAACCTGCGTTGTTAATGCTTGAGGAGGGCGCTGTGCACATCGACGACATCTACGATATGACTGGCGCGTTCCGGGTCAGCCGAGCAACTAAACAAAAATGGCCTGGAGCTGCGACGCTGTAATGGAGAACTCAATTGAGCTATCGAGATTTGACAACTGCGGTAGCTTTCGCGTCTCAGTGGATGACATCTCAATAATACAGCAAGCGGGACCGAGTACGTTAATCATAACAAACAAACAGACATCTCTCTTGGTGAAGGAGAGTGTCGCTCAAGTGGAACTTAAAGTAATGGAGGCCAAGAGATCGTGGACGCAGCTAAGAGATGGAATCATAAGAAAGCGGTAGAAGCTCAACCGACAGCGAACAGGTCTGGGTTTTACGTAGGCGCTATGTATGGGCAGCCGGGGATCATGGCTGGACTGAACGCCATAGACGTTAGTGTTTACGACGTTTGGTGCTTCATTGTCAACGGCCAAGAGATCAATATGGCCCCACCCCCTGATTGCTACCCTTACGAAACGCCACCGTCCCCGCTGCGAGCCGAGTTAGATTCCGCACTAAAAAGCGCTCTGATCGACAAGCAGGATCTAGAATTAATGAACGTCAGCAGCATCGGTAAGCTTGAAGACGTGATTGACACTTTGAGACTAATGATCCAACTAGACGACCAGGGGCTTTTGTCATGACAGAGAGTGAAGACTACACCAAGCAGGACTTGAAGAAGTACTACGGCAAGGACAACGCCTTTGACTTCGAGTACTTGCTCGACGACGCTTATCTGAACGTCGCGATGCTGCATGTTGGTTGTGGTAGCGGCGAGATAATGACAAAGTCTCGCGAGCATTGGGACGGCGTAGATTTCAATGAGAACTTGCATTACCTCTGGGACGAGCTAGACGTCTCCGCCCGCACTGGCGACGTCCGTGATATGCACTGGATTAGTCCAGAGCAGTACGACTACACGTTCTCAGTCGATTTCTTCGAGCACCTCAAACCTGAAGACGTGCCGAAGGTGGTAGCTGAGCTGACGCGCGTTGCACCGCACGGAATCCACGTCATCGACCGTGCACCGCTGTCATACTTCAGGGGGACAGGGAACAAGAATTTGCACCCCTCAGGCGGCCTGTGTGGGGACGAGTGGTTAGCTCACTTCCCAACGCACGCGACCATGACTCAAACGAAACGTCACGTAACAATTAAGTGGTAAGGATCGATTAATGCATCGAACAATTAAAAGAGCGATTTTCTTCACAGCGCTAGCAACTCTAATCGGCGTCCCTCTCTTTATGGGTGTTGTCACTCACCAAAAAGAGAAGGCTCAATCGACAGCGATCTATGAGTTAGTTCAGCCGCGAATGAAGAGTCAATTTGTAACGGGAGTCTGGTTTGACGATTTTGGTAGGCCGATCGCTGGCGTAGATCTCACAACAGGATATGAAGTATTTTTCAGTGGAACTTTCAGATTAAGGGGTCAGCAATGAGTGCAATGCAATGGATCGATTCGAAGCGCGACGGTTATCCGCAAATGGATTGCGAAACCGAGATGTGGTTTACGTGTAACGACTTCAAAGAACAGGGTGTTTACGTATCCGTGCCATTCGAAAGTTTGCGCCGATACAGATACTACTGCCCAGTATCAACATTGAGTTTACCTGAGATCCCAGAGACGCCGATTTACAGGTATCTAAAGCAGCAAGTGAAAGAACTCAACGAGAGCAGGCCATGCTTAAGCACACTGTACTATGACGGGCGACTAGACTCGCTTAACCATGCAATTAGCCAAGAAAGAGCAGGTAATTTCGATGAGAAACTTCAAGTGGAATAAGCAATCTGAAACGCCAGCACCAGCCGACCCACCAGAAGAACACTACTTCATTGGCGCAAACTCCAAACAGGAGATGATGTGCCCAGACGACGTGATAGCAACCAGCGTCCCTGGTTATTACAATTACTGGGCTGGCCCGTTCATTATCGATGACTACAAAGAGTCCCCTGAGTATTTGAAGTCGTTAGTTAAGTCGATCGAGTACTTCGAAGAAAGTGGAATCCACGAAAAGGACCAATACAAAAAAGGCGTCCTAGCTGGATACCGCGACGCTGTAGCGCAAATAATGAAAGAGCTATAGCGCTCTGATCTGAGAATCGACGTTAGTATTAATTCAACCAATGAAAGCAGGTGAACGATGAGTAGTGAATGGACAGCGGATGTAAGCGCAAGTGTTGGAGGTCTATCCTCGACGCTGTTGATTGTTTTTGTAGTACTAAAACTAACAGGTGTCATCGATTGGTCGTGGTGGTGGGTGATGTCTCCATTGTGGATCTCGATGTTGATTGTTGTGGTTTCCATCGTTGTTTTAGTTTGCATGGCTAGGAGTATGCGATGAGTAAGATCCGAGTGACGTTCAATGACGGTTCCACCCTGATATTGGAGGACATTTCCAAGCTTCAAGATAGCGGAAACTGGGTAAACATCGAGCGCATCATGCCTTTGCTGGGCGAGCCTGATACGAGTAATAGCAGAGTAGTGAAGTACAACTTCAAGGACGACGCTAAAGATCCTTGCTCGATCCGTGTTTGGGATTCATCAATAAGAATGTCTTGCATAAACGACGACAATAGTTGTGTGAGCTTCTCAAAAGCAATGGCAGCGGAGCTATGGCCTATCGTGAAGAAGTTCGCAGAGGGTGAAGCATGAGCGACATCCCAAATTGCCCCTGCTGCGGCGGTGAGGCTACAGAGATCGATGACCCCTACGCCCTCGGTGTGCTTTGGTCCGTACGTTGTGTTGACTGTGGGCTAGAGACAGCGCAGTTCAGGGCTAAAGCCGGAGCCATAGCCGCCTGGAGCAAACGCGCTGACGGTTGGGTGAGTGTTGAGGATCGATTGCCAGAGAATACAAAATATTGGTGCTATGAGGTCTGGCACGATAAGGCCGAATACTTATGGGAAAAGCGCGAGATCAATTGCCGTTGGGATGGTGAGACCTTCCGTTGTGATGACGATCTACCGATTGAAAAAGTGACTCATTGGCGGCTACAAACGGAAGGCCCGAGCGCATGACTGACAACTACTTCGACCCAAACGAAACGGTGACACTTGGGGAACTAAGAAAGCTCCTGCTCGACAAGGTGAAGATCTTAGATGCTCTAGCGCACCATCACACAGAGAACCACCCAAGCGAAAAGGATTTAATCTTAAGGTTGCGTGAGGGTGGGGCTGTTTGTTTGGAGATTTGGTCCGAGATTGCAACTATGGACAAACTACCGGAAGGCCCGAGCACATGAAGTCATGTAAAAATTGTGGGGTTGGATCAGACTGGAGTGGTGGTCATATCGATGATCTCTGCGATCGGTGCCGAGGAAATCTCATACCTTACGTGCCCATCGATGTAAATCAGGAGGTAGTGAGCCGAATCGTGCCAAAGGCACTGCAAGAAAAAGTCAGGAAACTAATAGCTAATTGGAAAGAGGAAGGTCCGAGCGCATGAGCAGATTTCAATGCATCGTGTGCGGCACAGAATATGACTACATGCCTGACCCCTGCCCCTTGTGCTGACCCAAACCCAAATCAATCGAAGACCACGCGAGCGACCTGAAGGCTTGGCTTGTTGAGCGGGAGTTGACGATTGACATCGAAGCGGGGCAAGTCGATTTGAATTTGCGCGAGACTCATTTCGTGAACCTGCTGGGCTCACTCATTGACGTTGACGAGATCGGATATGGCTGTGAGTAGTGCTGACGAAACTGTGAAGGCTTTAGTCGCACTTACCGCCTTCTTTACGTGCTTGTTCTGCCTGGCAACATGCAGATTAACCTACAACGTAACCATTAAAAACTACAGCCAGATCACCTTCCCCACGCACAACGAATCCGCCACCTACACGCTCACCGAAGACGAGTTGGACAAGGTGCGGGAGTTTAAGATTACGCTTGTTAAGGAGCGGGAATGACAAATCCCATCAAAGGTGCAGTTAGAGTACGTAAAAAGTCTCCAGAAGGATGGGCCATACAGTACACGGGAGACAACATTAAAGACGTTGCCCGGTTGTTAGACAGGAGAGGGTACGCTTCTAAAGTTTGGGTAGAGACTATCGAAAAGCATATACCTATCGGTAACTGGGTTATGAAGTACGACCGCAAAGGTGAGATAATAGCCAACGACCAAGAGGAATGGTTTTTTAGGATACACGAACTCGTTAAGGAGCGCACAGAATGACTGATAAGATTGAAGACGAAGACACCATCGAAGTGACCTTTGAGGGGTGTAGTGGAGAAAAGTTGACATCCGAGGAAGTCACAGAGCATTCGGATTTAGTTAAGGTCGTTGTAGCTCTTTGGGAAGATGCTGGTGAAGAGATAGGTTCGAGTAAGTACGATGTGACTATCAGGCTGAAGAGGTGTACAGGATGACTGACAAACTCCAGTGGCGACGAACTAGCGATGGTCTGCCCAGTGAGCACTGTGAGAGTGGTAAGTGGTATGTAACGGATTCCTACAAGGGCGGCATAGTAAACGTAACAAACGACAGGAGGGAACTTAGAAAGTGGGAATACTATTGCCCCTATCCAGTCATCGCGCCACCAGCAAAGCCGGATAGCAAGTTGGTGAAGTGGTTGATGCCGCTGTTCTCTAAGCCTGAACATCATAGAAGCACAATCTCAGGGATCTTGCTTCAAACCATATTTGACAAAGCCACGAACGGGGATTTCGATTAGGCGTGAAGGTAATTTCATCGATGGTTTTCTTGACGTAGTAACCAGCGCAGAGCTTGGGATGTTTGTCGCTGTATTCATGTTGGTTTCATTCATTCCGCTTTCCATAATGGCCTGTGCGTTCTTCAGCGAGAGAAGTAAGTTGAGAAGGTGAAGATAGTCCCCTACGACTGGAACATGAACACGAACCGAGTCTCGATAAGCGAGTACTTGAAAGCGAAGGAAGCCGTGAATAACACCCACTTCAGAAACCCACACGAGGAACCATCACCCGAAGACATCGATCACAATCTTGGTGGATGGATGGCCGACTACACGGTCGAGGAATTGGAAATGATTCACAGCGACGAGAAACTTCACGAGGCCAAGGACCATCGGGCCATGGAGGAGAATGACAATGAGTGAGACATCGAATAACAAAAGTCGCTACACCTTTTACGCAACGATCGCAGCCAGCCAGCCGGACGGCCCAGGTTGTTACCATATCGAAGTCTCAGCAAGCGACCGCTTCGAGGCCGAGAACGAGGCTCGGAGGCGAGTCCATGAGCGAACCGAGGGTCGTTGGGCCTTCATGTATGACAGGCTCCTAGACGTCCATAGGCTCGACCGCCGTGTGATTGGATCGTTGTAATGGACAATGGGGACTGGTCAACACCTGAAGCCGACGAGAACATTCAATTCATCCTAGGGTTTCGCGAGTGTTTACTGAGATCAACGAAGAGTAGCGCCGAGGTAGACGAGGAGATCTCTGAACTCTGCGAAGAGCTTGGTATCCCTAAAAAAGAACTCGTTTACGGCGAAAGATCTTTAGAGAGCCGCCGCAAAGTAGAACACGTCGCGTATGAGGATCTACCCAAAGGAAAACCCTGTGCACCTGAGGTTTGGGCGGATGAAGCCCTAGCTGAATTGCAGTCTAGTCAGGCTAAATACATAGCCAAGAACTTCTTCAAGGATTAGAAATGAAGTACAACCACCTCACATGTTGCTTTGAGCACAAAAGGGAAGACGGTACGGTTTTGAGGATACACGACAAAGACATCCCCAAGGAAGGCGTTCCCGACCTGATTAACTGGATCGATCCAGCCCAAACCCCTGGAAGTATGGAGTGGATCAAAAAGCACTCACCGCTAAGTGACAAGCAAGCTGAGCTTGTGCACATGTTATGGGACTCAGGATGGATGGGTATCTGCACAGATGAAATAATGCAAAAGTTGAGGGAAACAACAGAATAAAAGTGCTCGGAATTGAAAGCAGAGTGCATAGCAGAAGAGATCACTAAGAGTAACATCGATGTAGTTGAGCTAACTTTTAATCCACCAACTAACATTAAGGAAATCAATGAGTAGCGACGAGGCTCCCGCAAACCACAAACGCCTACCAGGTGAAAGTCGTCAGGTCTACCGCAAGCGAATTAACGCCGAGTTCAAGTTGTACATGAACCAGTCAAAAGCTTATGATAAGCGGTCGATGTTGCACGATAGGCACCAAGCAAACCTCGCTGAATTTGAACGCAATCGAAAGCGAAAGAAAGGCGTAATCAACATTGATAAGTGCGAAACGGACAGAGAACAGGTTCGGCTTGACTCTGAAGTACTACCGACTGAAGAACAAACTGACGCTACGTGAGGCTTGCGTTTTCTTAGGTATGCCAACAACAACTCTCTCCGGGGTAGAGAACGGAAGGGCGGACCCGTTAACCATTGAGCAGATGCGATTGGCTGCTAATGGTTATTCAAAGGGAATGTCCGAGAGCCGCGAGGTGTTGTTTGACAGGCTTCGCGTCTTAGCTGTCAAGCAGAGGCGTCAGTCATACGGCGGAGTGATGCTGTACAGCGACGGCGCGAAAGACGAATCGCTAGCAGACATGCTCGGTGTGTTGTGGCCATTAAATGAAGAGCAATTTAACGCGGTGTCAAACGCTCTGATCGCAGCAACTGACGTAGAGTACAAAGACGACAATGGGGCATGGAAGCTCGCCGAAGGTAGACCATCAAATGAAATGGACAAACGCTTTGAAGATAAGAACTAAAGAGAGCATCTTAAAGACTATGAGACTTGGCGACTGGATGTTCCTGGATCAAATTAGTCTGAGGTCTGGGGTTTCGAAGGCTGTAGCAACTGCACATCTCAAGCAAATGGAAGACGACGAGTCGTATAGGCTTATCGGTGAGTTTGGTCGTTTCGATACAAGTTGTAGGCGGGTGGTGAAGAGGTGGAGGTTGCTCGCAAAGGGGGAGCGGCGACCATCTGGCGAGAGTAAGCCGACGAAGATCAAAGAGATCGAGTCCGTGTTGGTTAACAATAAGGGGGAGTGGTTATTCACAGCACAGGTGGCGGAATTAACGAAGTCGACAGTTGAGCATACTCGAAAAACCTTAAAGAAGCTCCAGATCGAAAACCCTCCGAAAGTGGAGAGTGAGATGGGTTTCTTTGGCAATCAACAGCGCAAGACGTTAAAGTGGAGATCTGTTAATTGACTACTAACTTTGACAGGGTGCATTGCCACTTCGACGAGTGCGCCCTTTACACAAAGTGCTCAAGAGCTGTAGATTTCAACGATTTCGGACTAAACCTCGTAGGAATGTATTTGTTCTCCAATGAGCCGAAGTGTTTCAAGGAAAAGGACGCGGATGCCAACTCCAGAACAGCTAATGTCTCTAATGGACTACCCATTATGGGTGAACGAGTCCGCGATTACTTCGCAGATACCGGAGGACCGGGACTCTGTGAGGTCGGCGATAGTGAAGCTGTCGAACATAGAGAACTCACCAATTGAAGGTCTTTACGTAGAGGGCGAGTACCAAGTATGGCGTCTGACAGAAGAGTCGAAACGAGCCTTGAGCGTGAAATCCGCGAAAGCAAAGAGCAAGAGCCCTGCATGTTTTGCGACGGAGAAGACGGAGACGAAAACGCCGGAATGCGATGTGGATCTTGCGGACGAAGGATTACGGAAGGTTAGTATCTACCGTTCGATGCGTTGGTTTGTAAAGTCTGAACATTTTATCAACACAGAGAACACCTTGATCGAATTGATATCTAGAGTTTGCCCACACTTCACAGAGAACAATGGTGGGATAATCAACCACGAGGGCGGGTCTTTAGTATCAGCGTTTGACAGCGGACGCTTCCTAAGCGCCCATTCAGTAAGAGGTTCCGACGGAGAAACTGAGCAGTACGTCATAGTTTCTGTCACGGTCGTAGAGGTCTGGCATGAAGGTGAGTATGACGGGGAGATGGAACTCCGGTTCGCCAGGTACGGAGAGTGGATCAAATTAAACTACTCCGCTAAAGAGATAATTAGAGATGACGATAATTTCAATTTGACTCTGTGAGGGTCAAGTGGTAATCATCTAGTTCTGGGACTTGCTCTAAATCGGGAGATTTGTGCACGTTACAGACACCAGGGTTGGCGAGGCACCGACCCTGTCACCGAATCGAGCGGAACCTCGACACCATCTGAGTGGACTCTCAGCCGTACACGGAGGCCCCGTGCAAAATAAGCAAATATTCAGACTACCTTTCAACGCAGAAATCGTCGCAGCTGAGCCTGAAGAAGGATCAGACGAGCAGAAGCCGAGCTACATGACCGCTTCTGACTTCAATAAAGCGATGTCTTCGAGAGAAGCCAAGATGTTATCAAGGATTGAGACCTTGATTAGCGCATCGACCCCGGAAGCGGCTTCGGACGCTTTCGACATGGACAAACTCGACGTCATGATTGAGAAGCTCGTTGACTCTGGCCCCCAGACTCAACAAATGAGCGACGACGACAGCGAAGCACCGAGCCACAAGGGCGACCGAGCAGAGGTCGACCAAATTCGACGCCAGATGAAAAAGCTCCAAGATCGACTAGACGTGTCCGTTCAGGACTCAGAGGACAAAGACAAGAAGATGGTCGCGCAACGCCGCCGCCATACCTTGCTCGACAACCTCAACAAAGCGTCGGCGATCAATTCGGAGCAAGTTTCGAAGCTTCTTTTTGACCAGATCGTAAATGACGACGAGCTTGGCGATGCAATTTCTGTCACAACGGAGACAGGCGAGGATCTTGTATCAGTCGAGAAGTACATTCCGATCTTCAAAGAGGACAATCCGCACCTATTCCAAGGTGATGGACCGAACAAGTCTGGAAGCGGATCAGGTGGCGGAGGTGCTGCGAAGGGTCAGGCTGTAGTTACGTCAGAGTCCTTAGCCAATATGTCTCAAGCGGATTACGAGTCCCAACGGGCCAAAATCCACGATAGTTTAGAGGCAAACCGAGGCTAACTCCGACGACAAGTCAGGAGTCTTTAGATGCCAGCACTGAATACCGTATACCCGCCCGAGATTTGGGCACGCGAGTCATTGATGCTTACAAAGCAGTCAATGGTCGCTGCAAATCTAGTCCACACAGATTTCAAAAACGAGGTCGCTCAACACGGTGACGTCGTAACGACTCGAAAGCGCGACAAGTTCTCGATCGGGACGTTAGCCAACACAATCACGGCTTCGATGAATGTCGTAGCAGCGACCGCTACAAACGTATCGGTCACTCTAGACACTCACAACGTGGTCGCCTTTGCGATTACTGGACGTGACCAAGACACCTCAATCAAGAACTTGGTTGAGGAGTTCATGGAGCCTGCGATCATCCCGTTGGCCGAGGCTGTAGATAACGACCTATTGGATAAAGCCAATGGTGGACTCTGTTCTACGGCTCATGTTGTTACCGCGAATGCTACCTTAGACCTCAGCGATTTCGCTGGAGTTCGGCAGCAATTGCGAACAAACCAAGTGCCGCTAACCTCACCGGGTGGAACCCCGAGGGTGAACCTCGTCCTTGGTGTTGAGCACGAAGCGTCCGCTCTAGTCATCCCTGAGTTGATTACAGCGAACCAGTCAGGTGTAAGCACCCCAGCGACCGCCACTGGTTACATCAACACGATTTACGGCATGGGTGTTTACGCTGACCAAGGTGTACCCACCGGGACAACAGCTGGGCACGGTCAAAGTGTAGCGTTCCACCGCGACGCGATGACTTTGATTACTCGTCCACTGGAGCAAGTTGGATCTGACTTTGGAATCCGCTCCAGCGTAGTTAGTGCTGACGGCGTATCCTTGCGGGTCATGCAAAGCTTCCAACACGTCAATGCGCGTTGGTTGGTTTCGCTCGACATGCTTTACGGCAAGAAGATGCTCAATGGAGATCTTGCTGTCCTCCTGTCCGATGGCTAATAGGGCATAGGTTGATCCTTTGCCTACATGGAAAGGCTCAACCATTGTCAGCAAAAAACATTGAAGAACTATTCAGACCCTACGACAGCCGCTTAGCGGTAATCGTGGGGTCTGGTACATCTCTGAGATCGTTCGACTTCAAACAGCTCGCCAAGAATGACATCTTCACCTTCGCAATCAACCACGAGCCATGGCGTGGCGCTGAACACTACAGGGCTAACGCACTTATATATTGCGACGCTGCCCTTTCTGCGATGCACATAGACACCCCGTGTCCAACTTGCGGGGGGACTTTCTCTAATTTAGAAGTCGACCACATATTCACATCTAGGGAAGAAGTAAAACGACTTGAGCTTAGAGGTGTAGAAGCTGAGTGTGTGCTATCTAAAGCTTATAAATTTGAAGTGACAAGAGGATCATGGTCCCCTGGATGTGGGAAAGCCTTCATGGATAGGACGACAGCCACAGCTGCGTTATCGATGGCCATAGAGATGGGGTTCAAGGATATCGCGATGATCGGCGTAGACCTCTACTCGGAGGATGAGCAGTATTACTACACAGGTGGAAAACCGAGCCCATTCAAAAGAGCTGGATCAACGAAGCTGTCCGACGGTCGCTACATGGAGGACAGGCACAGCGGAATGTTGGCTGCATTCTTACAGGTGGGAAACAAATTGAAAGTTTCCAATTGGGACGGAAACATCTACCAGTGCTCAAAGTGGTCTCCACTAGAGATCTTTAATAAAGTGTCGTTTAGCGAGGTCATTAGGCGTAGAAGCTCACCTGAGTCAGTCATGGCTAGATTGGAAATGAAGAATGGCGAATAGGAAAGACGGCGGACGAAAAACCGGCTGCGGCCTAACTGTCCCCAGGACTGATTCGATCTTAGATTTCGACATGGACCGTAGAACTCGCTGGGACCACTGCAAGCCGTTGTACTGCCATGGCATAGCTGAGGTCAAAGGCCCAGTGAAGGGCTACAGATCGTTCTACAGTAGAACCCTAGAGGAGATGCGAATGTCTCTAGGTTGGTTGGAGATTGACAGCAAAGAAATATTTATATCCATCGAGGACTGGCCGCCATTTGAGTCGTTATTCTTCGTAGAGGCTCCAATTGCCTACTCCAGGACTTGCGACAAGTACGTTTTCGACTCTTGCAGGTTTTACCCTGCCACGATCACGACAGACACCATGGACCACACTATCAGGTGCGCAGTGTTCGACTTCAGGAGGGAGAATAAGTTAAGGGCAAGGTCGCACACTAAGGGCGCAGCGCAACTAGACTCTGGTCGCGGAAACATGGGATTTCAAATAATAGTTGAAGAAGTAGAGCAGGAGTTTTTCGATGGTGAGGAATCGCACGAGGTTGAGATCGAATTCGTACAGAGAGTCTCTAGTGTCAAACGGAATCGAAAGCCTAAGGGGGCGACACCAGGGTAAAGTTGGCGCAATAATAGGTACTGGAGTATCTCTAGACCTAACCAGTGTCAGCGGGCTTTTATCTAAGATGCATCGCCGCGTAGTCACAATCGGCATGAACATGAGCTGCATAGTCCACAAGTCCGACTACCATGTAATCATGGACGAAGTCGCTATGTATAAAAGTTGGCAATTCTGGGGCAAGGGAACGTCCCTAGTAATGTCCGAGTCGGCTGCGAGGGTCGCGGTAGAGTCTCCGCCATTTGACGTCCTCGACAGGAAACAGTTCGACGAAACGTTGAAGAGTAGGAAATGCTACACTGCACAAATGAGCGTAGACCACGAGAGGGGGAAAGTCGGGCATTTGTACGCTAACGCGAGTGTCGTAACCGCAGCGCTGTCTCTAGCTAAACACCTCGGACTTGAGCGGGTTTACCTACTCGGGGTAGATCTATATCGACACGAAGACAGGGCGTACACTACGGGAACTGGCGGAACCAAGATTGAGGAACTGATACCGATAAGGCACGACCCTCAAACCGAGCAGAGGTTTACGACTGCCGCTTTTATAGAGATGTCAAAATGGATAGAGAAGGGGAGGTCCGCCGAGATATGGCCTAACGTAGTTATCAATCTATCTAGGTACTCCGAGCTGAAAGCGTTCCCGATCGATGAGTATTATTCGCTCCCAACACTCAAACCCTGGTATAACTAACAAAGCCCAAGCGACAGTCTCTAGCTTCGTGGGCACTTAGCTGAGCAGCTTGGGACAGGCTGGGGGTTTCGGGTATTCCCCCAGTCGCTTTTTAACCAAAGGAGAGAATTTTGAAACTAAGGGACTTCCTCGGTGTGCTGTCGGTGCACGGTGTGTGCGACGAGGGATCAAAGGTAATAATTTCAGGAAAGCACGCAGTTGAGTTGCGCGATCAACTACAGGAGTTATTCGACCTCTCTAAATCAACAATCAGTTGGAACGACATTGGTCCCCTGTTCCTAGACATACTCACACCGATTGAGTTGCCAAAAAAGAAGGGCAAGTGATGAAACCGTGGATGGGTTCGTACCACATAGAGTTGATCCTAGACGCTGTCAAGAGTCGGCAAATATGCCAAGTGCTTGAGTGGGGGTCTGGTGGCTCAACGATCGCGTTAACTGAAGCTGTAAACTCAGTGAATGGCAGGTTGGTCAGCGTAGAGCACAGTCGCGAGTGGTACGAGAAAACAAAGGTGGGTCTCCTTGGGTCTGAGATAGACACCACATGCACGTCGCTTTATTTGATAGAAGACTCAGAGCACTACGTAAGCACACCACTTCTACACAAAGGGTTTTACGACGTAGTTGTGATAGACGGCTGGTTTGGCAGGCGCATTGCTTGCTTGGAGGCTGTAGCTCCATACGTAACCCCTGGCGGAGTTGTATTTGTACATGACTCGCAAAACCCAAGGTACGATTGCACAATAAGCGACCTGTACGACACGGTGATCTCGTCTCACCCAGATGATACATTTGAGAATAAGAAGACAGAACTTTGGTGCGGAACACCAAAGCGAACCAGGGTTCCAACGCCTGACTTAGATTGGATAAACGATGAATCTTAACGGAGAGCCAGGGAAACCACTAAGCGCTGACAAGCAGAGCGCCTACGATTCACTAATGGAGGATCTAGACAAAGACGTGCGGGAGTCCTACCTGCGAATTAGGAATAAGGCAGAGGCTTTAAACGATGCTGAGTTCTTAACAATGCTTCTAGGGCGAGGGCTACTCGCAATGGACTCCCAGCTAGAGAAGGCGAGAAAGGCTAGGGCTGGAGCACCTGCGGCACGAGCATCTAGAGCTAGGAACCAACAAAACGTCCTCAGTGGACAAGAGGCACTAGAACAAATCCACGGCGGCGGTGGTGGAATTCAACAAGGGTTCGTTTCAAATAAGATCAAGGGTAACTGATGAAAACAGAAGACGAGATAGCAATAGAGTTGTCCGATCGAGTGGTCGAAGTTTCCAGGTCTGCGATCGAGACGTTCGGCGTAGAGTGCCAATTAATGAAATCGATAGAGGAGTTAGCGGAGCTTGGCGCTTCTTTGTGTAGGTACTTAGTTGATCCAGATAGTTTATCGAATCTAGCTAGCGTCCATGAGGAACTAGCAGACGTCACAATCATGACAACTCAACTAAACATGATAATGGACGACGAGTCGGTTTGTGAAGTCATCCGGGAGAAGTTAGACAGGTTGGAATCCAAGATCGCCGAAGAAAAGAAAGGGGATGGGTAATGTCAGACGACGAAACGCTGTATCTTCCAGAGGGTTTCGGCGAGGAGTTCCTAGGGACGATCACTCGCGTCGAGGTGAAGTTAGACGGTTGGAATGAGGATCTTGAGGAACTAGATATGACCGTCGCTATCACGATGTCCACTGGTAGCGTGAAGGTCAAGAAGGTTAGCGTTGAGCTTGGGGACGTGATTAGGGTCGACTAATGGTAACCTACACCTGCGACCTTTGTGGCAGCAGTAAAGAGTTTAACTCAGTAAAACAAATTGGATCGCCGCCACAACGATGGCAGGTGGTCGGCATCAAATTAATTTGCCCATCGTGCGTGACTTGGATCGAGAAGGAATCGATTAGGCGCAAAGAAATAAGGGACGGCTAAGATGGTTCGAGTTGTAAAAATAAACTGCGACTTCTGTGAGGCTGGATGCCTAGAGCAGAACTCAGTCAACAGGCATGGTCTAGATTGCTGCGACGACTGTTTGCTGGTTGCCTTCCAAAGAATGAAGGAAAGCCCAGTCAAACCACACGTCGTTGTCAACGACGAGGGGACTGGAGACATCTCCGCCACGAACTCTAAAGTCGACGAACTAATGGCAAAGGCTGGATTTTGATAGATAACCCAGACATAAAAATTCTCTTCAGGACGACGACCCCGCTATCTGGAATGCCCTACAGAACAGCTTTGGTTTGCGACAAAGCTCTAGAGAAATCGGGCGGTTCCGGCTGGTTCCATCATATCGCCACAGAGGGGTATGGAGAGGGTGCGGCCAGTTTCCCTGTCAACTATGGGAACCCACCCTGCGACCCCGACTTGCTGATAGTTCCGTCCTACGGCTGCCCTGAGGCCCGTGAGTACGACGCTCCAGTGGTTACACACTACTCAACCGAGCATTCGATGTGGAGCGACAAGAACCCTCAAAGCGGATCGGGGACAGTGGTTGCGCAATATCAAGCTAGATTTGCGCCGAAGTTAGAGGTTATGCCGAACTGTGTGCCGATAGACAATGAGATGTTTAAGCCTGGGGAGAAGCCGACCGACCGAGTGGTGATCCTGTATACGCCGTCAAATCGCGTGGAGTCAGGATGGAAAACGAAGGGGTTTCGAGAAACATGTAAAATATTGAGCGGAATCGTCGCAGACTCCAGGGCTGGAAAACTCCCAGCGGTGGAGGTGATAATGTTAGAAAACCAGAAATACGAAGACGTCCTAGCTGTGCGGAGAATCGCCCACATATCGATAGACGAGTGCGTCACAGGGTCGTATCATTCGGTGTCAGTAGAGTCTATGTCCGCTGGTTGTGCGACTTTCGCGAATATAGATGGACTAACTAACGACGCCCTAGTTAGACTAGTCGGACAAGAAGCTACAGACGAGATGCCACTAAATAGATCTACGATGACGTCTCTGTCTAGCCGACTTCGAACCTTAATCCAGTCCCCTATGCTGTTGGACTGCATTTGTTCAGACAGTAGAAAATGGATGGAAAAATGGTATTCGGAGACTTTCCAGGCGGAGACATGGCTAAACTGGCACAACAACTTCCTGAAGACGTCAGGAAGAGGTTAGAATCGATCCTGTCGAAAGCCGAGCTTCTTAAGCAAGATTGCGACATAGACGTAGCCATCGACATGGTGAAGGAATTGGTCGCAGAAATAGAAATTTTGAAAGGCGAAAGCGATGGGAATCAACGAGAACGGTCACAATCCTAACACCATGCAACTACCTGTAAAACAACGAGTTACGGTTGCACTCTTCGATGGTGAGGCGAAATACAAGACGACCCTTGGTGAAATGAGCGCCAAAGGTATTCAAGAGTACATCTCTAACGGTGGGATGAAACACGACCTCGGCCCAGTAGCGTTGAGCGGAAAGTCACAAATCCATTGCGAGTCTCAGGGATTTCACGAGGCCGTGGCGAACTTGTATCTTGAGCCAGTGAACCTGAAATACGTCGAGCGAACTCACAACGTGATTACGCAGCTAGGCTTAAACGCCATGGCTGACAAGATCATTGGTGGCACAGCGACTACGTTGCCTCTAGGCATGGAGCTAGGGTCGAGCACTCAAGCGGCTTCGCTGGGCGACACAGGTAGGGTTTCAACCATCATTGCCGCTGGATTCCAGACGTGGGCTTTAACATTTCCGTCAGTCTCTACTAGCACTGCGAGCTGGAAAGCTGAGTGGGGTGCTGGCGAGGCACAGGTGCCGTCGATAACCGAGGTAGTCATGGTCACAGCCGCTTCTGCGGCGAACGCGATATCTCGAATCGTCTTCACGGCGATCGACAAGTCCGGCGCGAACGATACGCTCGCAATCACCATCAATTGGGCGATGAGCGAAGCGTAAACAAGAAGTATATTGCAGGGCAAATGGTCTTGAGAACGCCATTTGCCCTTTTTTTTCTATGTGACGAGGCATAGGAAGAAAAAAAGATGTCAAAAATCGTGTCAATGGTGTTGGTATTTATCTGTGGGTGCTACGGCACCTCTGTAACTTTAGATGTAAATCGATCATTCCCCAGCGAATTCTCTGGTTCAGGTAGCACCTCGGACCCATACAACCCGGATCTTGGATATATTAATTCTTACGGGATATCTATAACTACATGGATCGACAAGCCGAGCGTTAGGGTAGAATTACCAAAAGTCGAATTAGACATCCCCCACGAAGTCCTAGACATCCCCTACCGGATCGTAGATAGTCTAAAAGCTAGGCCAGTCGTAGCTAAGCAGACTGAGAAGTCGGAAAAGCCAGGCTACGTTGGAGCACTCGATTCTCTAGGTTCTTGGGACACAGGTAAAATAATAGCCCTGACCCTGCCGATCTTAGCCATTTCGTTCGGGATGTACCTGCTTTACAGACATAGAAAGTCAAACGATGCCTGACTTAGTAGACCGCCTAATGGGTGTCAACTTGGAACATGGAGTGCCAAGTGGAACCAGGATTCCCATCCATGGGTTCTGTTCTGTTTTAGCAGAATACATCCGTGGAGGATTAACAGGTGCTGAAGCTACAGCACTTTGGGACATGACAGCTGCGCAAATAAGCCAGGCGCAAGCGTTAATCGTGAAGATGCAAGCGGGCGACATTGATCGCAAGCACCTAAAGGATGTTTTGTACCTTGCAGAGCTTGGTGAATACGATAGATCTAAAGTTCTAGCTAGGTTGGGATTCTAAGTAATGTATTACCGCCAAGCTTTCGCCACTAGGTTGAATTCGGAAGGCACTGGACCTCAAACGATCCAAGTGGATAACGGTGCAGGGCAAAGGCTTGGATTCGCCCCATCAGCTATGATTATCACTGTAACTGAACAAGCTACAGACACAGGTGGTTCCAACTGCCTAAATCACAGCACAGGTGTAACTGACGGTACGCTTAGTAGGGTGATTAGCCATCGCAGTGAAAATGGAATAACCACAGTAACGAATGCGGCGCTATATACAGATGATGGATTCGTTGTTTACGTAAAAACCAATGGTACAAATGTAACAGGATCATCTGGCGATGCTACATTGACATCCTTCAATGCAACAGACTCAGTCACTATAAACTGGGGAACAACTGTAGCTTTAGATTGCCGTATAAAAGTTGAATTTTTCTACCTTGAAGCTGGCGAAGAAGTTTCAGCAGATTTCAATCTTTACACAGCTACAGTATTCACAACAGGGTTTAGGCCTAGCTTCACTCTCCACTGGGAATGCTATGCAGGATCTCCGACCTCTGCATCTAATCGTCCAGATACGAAAATGAACGTAGGGATGTCAGCAGAGGATGAGTTCTCTACGATAGACCAATTCTCTCATAAATTGTTCTCAAACGATGGGGATTCAACATCTAATGTTAGAGAATGCTTAACAACTTCTGATATCCAGTGTGGGGAGGCTTACAACCAAAGGCGCAACGTAACCTACCAAGCAGATGATACAGGTTACACACTAAATCAAGTTGCAGGTGGTGTGATATCGTCTATGACTCTAGCAGTGAAATGCACAAACAAAGTTAAGCTTGTACGGGGATCATACAACACAGCGAACCAGACGATAACAGGTGCTGGGTTCACACCAGGCGCTGTCATCATGAATATGTCTACAACAACAACGACAAATGCAGGTGTCTTGTCAGGTGGAGGGTCAATAACAAGGGGTTGTTACGATGGCTACGAGAGTATCTTAGATTACGCATTTGAGAGTGACAGCGTAGCAACAACAGTAACAGATGCATTCATAAACACAGGGAAGCTGTTCCGTGCTGAAGAACCAAGTGGGACGAAGTGGGCTGGTGGTTTCAATGCGTTCACTGCCGACGGGATGACAACCACAACAACAACCACAGCAGCAAAGGGTTCAGGTTACATAGCGTTGTTCATTGAAGAGCTAGCAGCCCCCGCTGGGATCTCGATACCCGTAGTTTACCACCACAGACAAAGGAACGTATAATGTCTCAAATCATAAGATTTGACTCTACGCAAGAGATAACGATAGGGCCAGTCGTAGACTCAACTGATGGCAACACCCCATACACGACAAATGACATCCTATACACAGAAGTCATGGTCAATGTAAGTGGTGTTACGTTCGCAGCGAAGATCGATACAGTCGACCCTGTACATTTAGGCGGTGGTTTCTTCAGGGTTCGGTTGGGCACAGCTGACACGTTTATTGGTCAGATGCAAGTGTATATACATAAAGCCAACACCCTGTGCGCCGTCAGCAGATTCCAATGCATAACCAACGATGCTTACACTGCTCAGTACACAACTACGTCTGTTGGGTACGCGGGAGAGAGGGAGCTATACGACGCAATAAACTACTTGAGTGAGTTTGCGGGCGCTACGTCCACTAGGTATGTCCCGGCCACGGTTGCCGTTGGCGTGGGGTCAGGAGTGAACACAGGGTCGCTTGCAGATATACATGTATTAGACGGGAACTTCATGGAGGTGTTCTCTCTCACAACGAGTGAGTCGTCTATAACAATAGATTTCCAGTCTGGAAATGAGGTGCCGACAGCCGTAGTACTGTCTTCTATTTGGTCCGGCCCACAAGACGTGCACCTACCTATACAAGGTTGGGATTGGGATCTTAATGCAGGCGTTGGCGACTGGGTGAATATTGGGGAGATATCAGTGTCTAGGTCAACGGGCTTAGCTACAGAACCAGTAAAACCAGCGACTAGGCAGATACTGATAACGCCAGGTATGGGCAATGGGGTAGCAGGTAACGCCGGGGTCGTTAGGATTAGGTGTTACGCAGCAGAAGGTCAGTCTTACGACTTCAAGCTACACAGGGCACTGCTATCGGTGGAACATGACTGGTCGTTATTAGCGACCAGTATAGAGGCTGGCGATATCCAAGGACGCCTACCTGCTACGCTGTCTGCAAACAGCTTAATGCGAAGCGACGTTCAAGAAATCTCAGAGGACGCAGTGGCTGCGGACAACTTAGAGGCTATGTACGACGGGACCGGGTACACAACATCCGACACGGCTCCAGCTAGTAGGTCACAAGTAGACAGCATTGGCGCTTCCTCCGGAGGCTCGGTTAACATTGAAGCCACGGAAGACAATACTGCTGGTTCTATTACTCCATTAGCCACAGTTAAAGCTTGGGCCACCGCTACTGGAACCCTTGTCAATACTGAGTCTGAAGATGGAGTAACCCACGACTTCACTAAGGCTGGCTTTGACATTGACCACGTCTACGGTTACAGCATTGGGGGCGCAAGGACATCCACCGCTGTTTCTATATTGGTATCCGTCGGAGCCAAGAACGACACGGTGAAGGTGAAAGCGTTCAACCATCCGGGTAACTCCTGGGATACGATTGGTACGATTGTTGGTGGCGGCGCTACTGTTTACCAAAACCTTGAGTTCGCGCTACTTGGCAAACACACTGGTTCTGGAACGGAAATTGGCAAGACGTACATTCGCTTCGACTCTGAGGCCACAGACACAAATACAATTAGCATTGATAAGTGCTTAATATCCGCTGTCAACATTGGTCAATCAGTGGGGTACGCGCTAGGTCGTGTTTGGATTGATACGAACAGTACGGTTACTGAAACGGAAGCGTTCGTTAATGGAGTTGCTGATAATCCATGCGACACCATTGGCCATGCTATAACAGTGGCTGACAATGTTGGGTTGAAGGAGTTGAACGTATCACCAGACTCGACAATTACACTTGTTGCGAATTTGCAGAATAAGAACGTCTACGGTGTTGGTTACACATTGGCTTTTGGTGGGCAAGATTGTTCAGGAACGCACTTCTACCATGCGAAATGCTCAGGCACTGTACTTAGCACAGCTGGTGACCACGTAGACATCCTCGACAGCATTGTCGGGAACGTGACTGTCAACGATTCACATTTCACGAACTGTACATTTACAGGCACAGTAACACTCGACGCGGTGGCTGGTGACGTGAAGGTCGTAAATAGTAGGTCAGGTATCGCAGGTGGATCGACACCTATATTTGACTTCGGGGTAAGCGTAGCCACTAACCACAATGCAACTTTTGCTAACTGGCAAAATGGAATAGAGATTCGCAACTTCAACGCAACCACTGGTGGTGGAACAGACCTACTCTCCCTGTCGGGAACAGGTCAAATTATAATTGACTCCACTTGCGACGGCGGAACTATCCACCTGCGCGGGCAGTGGAGAGTGACGAACAACAGTGGCGACGTAGGGAACCCGGTAACGGTCATTTACGACGACGTCCACTCAGACGTTATCACAATCATGGAGGACACGAGCACCACGATCCCAGGACTACTACCACTTTCATTAGTCGGTGGTCGTATGGACTCGAACGTGAGTGCGATCAACAATGACAATGCGTCCGCGATCGCATTAGCGTTATCAACTGGCCAAATCGTTGTGGGAGTGGTAGCAGCAGGAACCCACTCGGCGACAGTGTTCGGAACAGACCTCACCCAGGCGGTGCCAGACCACTTCAACGGGAGGATCGTGATTTTCACCTCAGGGACACTAGAGGGCCAAGCGACAGATATCACAGACTACGCAGCTGGGGCGACTGGTGAAATAACAGTAACCGCCCTAACATCTGCTCCACTGGCTGGTGTTGCGTTTGTGATTGTGTAACCCATGGCTCAAATTACGTCACTCTCACCACTAGGATCACCGGGACGTAAGTACACCTTCGTCGCAAAGGGCGTAGCTGTAGGCATACCGTACAACCGCGTGTTTAACGAGTCGGTTAACGCGACTGAGTCCCATGCGTTCCTACGGGCGATCGATTTCTCAGAATCATTTAACGCAACCGAAAGCCACAGGCTTTTGCGGGAGATCGACTTCTCGGAATCGGTTAACGCAACCGAGGGTCTACAGCTATCGAGGGCAGTAGAGTTCACCGAAAACTTGAACTCTACTGAAAACCTTCTAGCTGACCGTGTAATCCTCAGGTCTTTCTCGGAGTCAGTCTCGATATCTGAGTCTTCGGCTTACGACCGGGCGATATTCATATCGTTCCTGGAGTCGTTGTTGGCTGGGGAATCATCTGTAACCTCGTCCTCTTCTGGGAACGACGTGGTGCTCTCGTTCTTAGAGTCGCTATCGGCGAACGAATCAATAACCGTCGACTCTGGATTCGTGAGGTCTTTCTCTGAGACTTTGGCTGCAACTGAGTCATCGTCTACTGCGAGTGAGATCGTTAGATCCTTCTCAGAGACATTGCAGGCGAATGAGTCTGTATTCCGAGAAAAAGGGCTCATATTCAACGAGGCACTCAATGTATCTGAGTCGCTATCAAAAGACGTTGGAGTCCAATTTGACGAGTCAGTTACCGTTGGCGAGGGCGTCCTCTTTGATAGAGTTGTAAATTTAACATTCACAGCAACGGTCAACGCAACAGAGTCGGCGAACATTGGTGGAGTCTCCGCTGACAACCTGACCATAAATGAGACGATCGGCGCGTCTCAATCGATATCTATATCGAGAGAAGTTGTGTTCAACGAGAGCGTTGGGATCTCAGAGGCTATCTACAAAGACATGGCGATTGAGCTTTCGGAGGCAGTCAGCGCAGTAGAGTCTCAACTGAGAACTCCGTTAGTATTCACAACGATAGTTCAAGTCTCAGAAAGTACAGCTATCATAGCTGTCACGCAGGATCAGATTCCATTACAGATCAAGGGGCGCAGCGCCTCAATGCAGGTTTCGGGGCGAAGCGCTTCGATCAGTTTGATTGGTAGGAGCGCATGAGTCGCCCAGACGCAATAATCGAAGACAGTCAACAGATAGCAGTCGGCACAAGCATGTTGCTCGCAGTGGATTTCCGGGAGATCGACGGGCAGTCGTTCACGATCTCGTCTGCTACTGTGACGATCCATGACGCTAACAAAGCAGAGGTTGACCCAAACCTAACAAACCTTGCAGCTGGCGTGACGACGGGTGATTTCTCTGGCGAGGTTAGAGTTCAGAGAATCTTAGCGGCTGCGGATATGAATATTGCCGTAGGTATCTACTCGGCGTTGTGGTCTCTTGTCTTCTTGGACGGTCAAACTAGACTTGTAAGGCAAGCCTTAGAGATGAGAGCGGTATGAGTGACCACGAGGGAGTTCTATTGGGCACACTAGGGTCGTCGGACTTTAGGGGCTTTACGGCTTACGAGCCTTTGACGCCTGAGGAATTTCGATCGCTTAGCGAAGCTGACATAGTAAAAAACATGCCAGACGCCAAAATGACTAGGCTTTGGTTGGTTCCAATCCAGCGCATGTTGCAGCAGTCGTTCCAGATCGACCAACGTAGCTACAGCACGGGCACAGTACCGACACTGGCGGAGTTGGACGAAGACTTCAAAGTAGCAACGGTCATTTGCATTGATAAATTCTCACTTAATGAGTCTGAGCTGTCTGGTAACGAGTCCGTCTCTGGATCAGGTTCAATGACTTGGGACAATAAGGTTCCGCCTAGGGCTGAGCAGCTTCTTGCTCGGTACAAAAACAGGGGCGGAAGAATAGGCAGGGCTTAGTTGGCTGGTCCAAGAAAAGACACATCTATCAGCAAGCGAGAACGAGAGCGGCTCGTGAAGTTCTACAAAGAGGCTATGGAGAGTATAGCTGAGTCTATTGTGCTCAACGTACTAGACTCCGATCGCCCTCGATTCGTAGCCTTACTACAGGAGACGGAGGCGACCCTCTTTTTACTGGACAAGAAAGCTGCGAAGTGGGCGAGGCGGAACATCACAAAGCTCTACCGTGGAAACCTCAAATTCGTCGACCGTAAGATCAAGGTTGACGGCAAGAAGTTAAATCGAGTGGGCTCAGCTTCAGCGAACGCAGGCGTGCATGACGCTATAATTCGAGATCTAATTTTAAATCCTGAAAATGGTCTAGGACCCAGGCTCAAAGCTGCTAGTGACGGCGTCAGGAAATCAATAAAAGGTTACGTGAAAAGCCATAGAGCTTTACTTCGGCAGATAGAGACAACAAATAGATCGCTAGCGTCGAGCATACTCAAGGGTGAGACCGCGCCAGTGACCGCAGACGCCGTCCTTTCAGCTTTCTCTGGTGAGAGTAGCTCTACGTTCATGGGGCTGCCAACGACCCGCGTGACAAACCTGGCGAAGGGGTTGATCGACGCACCGTTTGTGACCTACGCTAATGGCAAAAAGGTTTCGCTCGATCACTACGTCCGAATGCTTAGTGTGACAAAGGAGTCTGAAGTTAGAACTCGTTCGAGAAACGCAAGGCTACAGGAGCGTGGGTTAGACCTCGTACAGGTCACTCCAAACCCACCGATCACGCCGGACGCTTGCTCGCTATACGCTGGGAGAGTATTCGCTTTGACCCGTGAAGCTTCTGCGAGAACTGGCTATCCGATGCTGTCACAGACCCCGAATGGGGGGCCTCCATTCCACCCATTTTGCACACACTCAACGCTGCCATGGATAGAAGAGTTGCAAACTAAAAGTGAGGTAGACGACGCTGAGGGTAGCAATATCAAAGGGTTAAGTACGACGAAGGGGGTTCCTAATGCGATCCTCGACGTAGATTTCAAACAAGCGAACGCCTACTTCAAGAAAAAGGGTGGAATGAAGTTCGCCGCCAAGCAAAATCCGCAACTGAAGAAGGCGCAAGTTTCTTCAGTCGCAAATAAAGAAGTCAGGGACGCTCTGGAGCCCTAACCGCCCTCTGCTTCAATGGAGTCAGCCATAGACTGGATGGCCGCTGGTTTTAGGGTGACTCTTGAAGAGTTCGTTTCAGGGCCATCCATGCCGAGCGCTACGATCTCTTCGAAGAACCTGCGGGCGCGAAACTCGCTCCCCAACAAAACAGACATCACGTATTTAGTAACCCCCTTATCCCTGGAAAGCCTCGATAACACAGCCTCCCTCTCCGCCACGGTCATATCACCTAGGTTCCAATCCTCCTGAGCTTTGTCCCCCTTGGGCGCGATATTTCGAGAGATCCTGACCCGCGCAGCGTGCACGCTTTTCTTGGACTGTTTTATTAGGTCAGCGTCACCGCACAAGTCCGCCAGCGGGCAACGGTCACAAATCTTTTGATAATCAACTCCGTTCTTAGCCATCGTCCGTTTGATTTTATTTAATTCACAGACGGGATCTCGTCTGCCTAAGAGTTTGCAAAACAACGTCTTAACACCAAGTTCCTTAGCGGATATCAAATCTCACCAGTCTTTGCGATTAGGGTTTAGCGCCACCCAAACCTAGCCGAATAGGTATCTTATGGGTTTTGCGCACATTTTTAGTGGTAGTACATACACTAACACGGATAAAAAGCAGCAGAGCGTATTTCTCTTGAAGTTTCTGCAAGATACAATCTAGGTTAGAGATAGGAGACGCCATGCGAACCAACAGGGTCGTAAACATAAAGAGGCAAGCCGCGAGGTCTGGACTTGAGGCTGGTCGGTCGTTGCAGATGTACAAGCCTGCGGTCAGAGCGTGGATACACATCTCCGCTGGGGTTTTAGAGACAAATCTAGGGGAGCAGTTAGACACCAATGGCACAATAAAAATGCCAGGAAACGTCCTGAGGTCAGGTGACGTGATCGAGGTGATCCCTGAGGTGAATAATAAGTACCGAGTTGAAGGCGTTGAGCAGATCCTCTCCCCAGCTGGGCGAGTTGTCGCTATGCGAGGAGTCCTAATCAGAGACTCTAGTTTGGAGGGTTAGTCATGGCTAAGGGTCCATTGAAGTCAGCTGGGTTCAAGGTTTCCACAAAGAACCTCGATGCCAAAATAAAGGAACTTCAAAAGCGGTTTGGAAAAAAGAAAACCAGGCAGGTTCTAGAGATATTGGCGGAGCGCGTCTTAGCTAGATCGAAGAAGCGAGCGCCGTTAATGTTTGGGGGCCTCCGCGACGCCGAGTACATCAAGAAAGCCAAGAGGGGTGGTGTTAGGTTTGGGTTCAACAAGAAGTATGCATCGGTTATGGACCTTGGATTCAAGAAGTCCGTAATCAGGCCGATCAGGGGTCAGTTCCTTAAGATCCCTATCTCGGATCGCGCGAAGCGTGGTTTAGTTAAATCTAAAAAAAGAAGTATATTCAGCCGTCTGTCGAGGAAACCAAAAGGTATACCTAGCGGCAAGGGTCGTGGGGCGCGTACAATAAAGGGCAGGCAGAACCCTGATTTCATCTACGTGAAGCAAGTGCGCACGCCAAAAGCTGTTAAGTTTCAAAAATCAGGTCCAAATATGTTCTTTTCTGGTACTCTGAAAGGGCAAGCAAGAAATGGTACTCTGTTAAAGTCACTAGCGAAGATAGCAGAAGCTAGGCTTTTCAAAGGCAAGAAATGACAAGTACAACAGGATTCATATCTGCTTTGGCGAACCACCTCGCAAGTTTGCCAGAACTCAGCCTAACGGTGGGGACTAACCTCTTCGCCGAGAGTTTGCTAGATGATCCTGCTGTAGGTGAAGGATCTGTAATCCTTTACGACCGAGGGTCGGAGTTGTTGCCTAACTACTACCACCCTCAAATGTTCTGGACTATCAGTATTTCTATGGTTGGGAAAACGAGACTTACAGTAATGGAGTCCGTTCGATCAATCATGGATACGGTGGTCGGCACGAAGTTTCGTTCAGAGTCAGACTCAAACGAGAGCTTCAAAATTTTAGCTGTGACTCCGGTTGAACCCGGCGTTTCACTAATCGAAAAACTGGACTCAGGCCGCTTCCTCGCTGAGGCTCTAATCCAGGTCCACGTCATACCCACTTAGAAAGGACTGACTAATGGTCGGTTACTTAGGCGGGAATGTCGACAGGAACGTAGAGATCGCTGGAGGCATTCGGATCTTCTTCCGAAAGTCTGGCACTGCAAATTTCGAGAACTTCGGTGACGTTTCCGATGTTTCCTCGAACCCTCTCGTTGAATATGTCGACTTCCTGAGTGCACAAGATGGAACAGAGGCTTTAGCCAAGAAGCTGACCAAGACAAAAGGTCTAGCTATTGAGATTACAGCCAACGAGGTCACCCCAACGACCCTTCAGTACGCTTACGGGGCTAGCGCTCCAGTGAGTGGATCGATCAATGCGCCCGCCTCAGATACTCCAAAGAGGGTTGGTACTACAGGTGGAACCTACACACTAAAGGATGCCACGATCGTAGCCGCCATCTCCGTCCGCAGTGAAGACGGCGCGACTGTTTTCACAGAAGGAACGCACTACTCCATAGCCGGGAACGTCCTGACTGACCTGGAGAGCACAGGCGGGTCAATGGGTGCCGCTACTGGAGACAAAATTCACGTGCTGTACGACGTCGCTTACGGCGCTGCGCAGGTAATGGAGATCTTGGACGACGACAACATCGAGGGTGCTATGCAGTTCCAAATCATCAATCAAGATGGTGGAATGACACAGATCCTTGAGATTGACTCCGTCAAAGTCGAAGTCACTGACACAATCGACTTCTCAACTGACTCTAACCAATCCCTTTCCATGAAACTGACAGCGCAGGTTGTCGGCGGACAGATCGGGCGACTCTACATCAAGTAAGTAGCAAGACGACGAGGTACAGAAAATGGCCCATGACAATGTAACGCCCGTCCGCCGTGCGTTTGGTATCGAGGCAGATATCAAGCTGGACAGCGGTCGGGAATTGCGTCTCCAGAAATGGAGCGTATCGAAGACGATAAAGCTAGGCATGACGGTTTCAAGGATCTTCGCAGAAGGTCTTTCGATCCTGAAAAGACAATCACAACTCTCATTCGACAAAGCCTGCAAAGAAGCGAAAGCTGAAGGCTACGAAGAAGGGGATGACGGTTGGCCTATTGAGTCTGAGTTGGACATCTTGAGAACGTCCGACATCGTAGCGACACTGCCCGAGCTAATCCTCAAATCAACAGAGGATATCGCCGAGTTCATTGAGTCCTCACTAACACTCAAGGGCGGAGTCAAGCAGTTAACTAAGGAGCAAATCCTTGGTGAGTCCGAAGACGACGAGAAGAATCTAGACCTGGACGAATTCCCAGATCTACTTCGCTTAATCATCGAGCGGAACTTGACTGCTAAAACTGTAAAAAAGTGGAAAGCTCTGTTCGCGAGCGGGGCGAGTCTACTGAGGTAGATGAAGACCTAGCAGACATGCTCCAAGAGCAATCGCTTGAAGACATGCTGCTTTTTCTGATCGAAAATGGATTGCCCTATGACGCTGTTTACGGATTCCACGACGGATGGGATTTCGAACGGCTTTACAGGGCTTTCCTATACTTCAAAACTCGCGAGACTGAAAACCTGAGAAGCGCAGCACACGCAGCGGTCATCGGTGCTTCTGTTATGGGGTCCACCAAAGGGTGGGAGTCATTCATGAAGAAGACTGGCGAGGTGTTGTCAGGGATCAAAGGTGAACGCTTCGACGGAGATGAGCGTTGGACGCGTCATGAGAAGCAAAAGAAAGCCGCAGATTTGACACGTCAATTCCAGAAGCTTGCAGGCTTGGTCGTTGGAAAGCAGAAAGGTAAACAACTGTGACAGCGATATCAGTAGGCTCACTAGAGGCGGAGTTCACGCTCGATATTACGGAGCTGAAGGAGTCTTTGCGTGAGACTAAATCCAAGCTAAAGGAATTCGCCGATGACGTAGATAAGCAAATGAAAAAGTCCACTAGGGCGACCAAGAAGTTTGTTAGGGCTGCAAATAGGATAGCTCCGTCTATAGCCAGGGGGGCTAGAGCTTTAAGCTTAATGGCTAGGACGGTGTCAGTTCTAAAGGGGGCGCTAGTAGCGGCAGTTGCAGGGTTCGGTGCTCTAAAGTTAGCTGGGCTGGCGGCTGAAGTTAGTAACGCCGAGCAGTCGTTTGGCACGCTAACTAGGAGTATCGGAGGTGACGCCACAGAGGCGATGGCCTTGTTGAGAAAAGCCACCAAAGGAACGGTGGACGACCTAACGATCATGCAGCAGACAAACCAGGCGATAATCCTGGGTGTTGGTAAAAACGTCCAAGAGATCGCTAAGTTAGCAGAGGCTGCACGTAGGCTAGGTAAAGCGACAGGTCGAACAGCGGCTCAGGGCATGGCTGACCTCGCCGTGGGAATCGGACGTCAATCACGTCTCATCCTAGACAACTTGGGTATCATAGTTCGAGTGGAAGCTGCGAACAAGAAGTACGCCGACTCTATAAATAAGACAGTAACAGAACTAACAGCTCAAGAGCTACAAGCGTCCTTTAACCTCGCAGTAATGGACGCTATCGACGTGAAGCTCAACAAGCTTGGCGAGGACACGTTAACATTCGCAGACGTGTTCGCTAGGGCTAACGCCTCGATGACTAACTTTTTCACGAACTTAGCAAGGAATGTAACTCCAGCGCTAACAAACCTTGGCAACACCTTACAGGCGATTGACGGAAGTGGCGCGTCTTCGCGACTCGGTACGGCGCTAAGTGACGTATTTGATAGCATGGCTGTTTTCGTTGGGGCGAATTCAAATCGCATAACGAACTTCATTAATACGTTAGCTGTTGGTTTTGGCGTACTCCTAAAGGTGATAAAAGACTTCTCACTAAACACCTTCAATGACTTAATGTTGATACTTAGCGGTGATACGACAAAAGCTGGGGAGGGACTCGGAGGAGTGGTTGGAAGGATTCTGGCTATACCTTTCAAGATAGGCGTCGAGCTTGCTCACGGAATTTTCGCTGCTTTTCAAAGCCCAGAAGCAGCGGCTGCGATAAAAGCTTTCGCTAACGCCATGAAGTCTGAGTTCTTAGGCATAGGCCCTAGTAAGGGTGAAATTGGAGTACTACAGAGCGCACTAGACGGCGCTACTAATTTGTTTGTATCGAGTTTCTTCTCAGGGAGGGCTAGCTTTGGAGGGGGAGCGCAAAGAGAAAGAGCAGCCCAGGCAGCGATCGAACGATCCAGGGCCAGGAAGTTTGGCGCTAAAGCTGTCGTTGGCAAATTGGTTGCTGGTACAACTGAGTCAATCGACAGCTTTATAGATAGAGTTAAGAAAGCAGTCAATCTTAAGCCAACATTCGACAAAAGCTTAGTTAGTAGATCTGAAGCCTTAAAGAAGGCTACTGAAGAGTTGGCGAGGTTGTCAAATGAAACACCTGAGTCACTAGCGAAGTCTACGGACAAGTTTGAGGATCTAAAGAATGCTGTAAATGAAGTCTCCGCAGCTATCGGTTTGTCAGGCTCAAGGGGTGCTAAAGAATTAGTAAACAAGACTCAGTCCGAGATAGATCGACTAGAGCAGGCGAGGGAAGCTGCGAAGTTCATTGGCGGTAGTCCGAACGCTGGAGCCGCACAAATCTTTGACGCTATATCAGCAAACCAAGACGCTAGGAATAGACTCGCCTCTATAGAGGCTGCGGCAGAAGCTGAGGGGAAGCTTACAGCCGCAAGGGCGATACAGGAAAAGCAGGGCCTAGCTCGTCAAGCTAGGTTGAAAGAGGAGAAGATCGAACTGCGCAACGCTGCGGATTTCCAAGCGCGAGCGGCGTTAGCTGACAACCAGAACAAGAAGCGATTAAAGTCGTTGATCGGAGATGTTACCGAAGGTGAGTTTTTACGGCAGTCGATCGCTATTGGAAACATAAAGCTCAGTGAGCGAGAAAACGACTTAGTTGAGAAGTCACTAGGTTTCATTGAGGCTAGGCTAGATAAGACTGGGATCGTTGGCGATGCCAGGGAGTTAGAGCTAGCGAACTACAAAGAGCTTCTAGAACTAGCTGCTAAGATCACAGCAGAGATCAAACGCCGCGAAGCCGCGACCCGTGACGGAATAAAAACCGCGAAAGAGCTAGCAGACGCTGAGGGGAAGATACTCAAGGAACAGCAGGACGCCTTAGTCGAGACTTCCAGGGCTCTAGCTAAAGACGTTGGATTTGGACTGTTAGACGCTTTCAGGGAAGGTTCCTCAGCGGTCACAGCGCTAGCGGACGCGTTCACTAACGCACTAGAGCGACAACTAGGTCAACTGTTAGACAACATGGCGAAAGACTTAGCCCTCCTATTGGAGGAGAGTATCTCAACGTCTATGGGGAAAGCGATCAGCGGAACACTCGGCGTCGCTGCTTTGATCGGGCTAGCCGCATTAGATAGATCAAAGAACAAAGGGTCCGAAGAGCGAGAGCTAGCGTTCGACGAGATCGCAACGGACTCAGCTACAGCTGTTCGTGGCGTAGTTGCGGGGCCAGAGAACATAGCGATCGGCCAAGCCGGGAACGCGATACGTGAAGCGAATCGGGGAGTCGAAAGTCTCCTGTCTGATATTTTGAACCAACTACAAGCGATGTCTGGATTCGGCCTTGAGCCGGGCGGCGTCGGGTCGACAGGAGCAGTGTAAATGACAATCGGACAATTCATTGGAAATTTCCAACTAGACGACGTTTTGACGTTTGCATTCTTGCGTCGAGGTGAAGATGGAACGCAAGGCTGGGCGACTGAAGCTCCAGCTTTCTACGACGTAATGGAGCTAAGCTTAACAGGGGCAGCTCCAGCTGTGATTTTCAACAACGGAGCAATGACACACAGGAGCGTGCAGGTCAGCGAGCTTTACTGCCCCAGCGGTACATTAGAGACATTGAGCACCGCGAACGGCTACGAAGAAGGTCGGACCTACGTGGTGGTTGTGAAGTCTGATAACGACGCGATCCCGACACTTGCATCTATGATGCACTTCAGAATAGACGTCCAGAAGTCAATTGTCGATGACACTCAACTACTGTTCGACGTTGAGACCACAGATAGCGCAGCGGAAACGAAAGCTAATTCAACCATAGGTCGCTTGCAGACCCTCGAAAGGAATCATGAAGATGTCATCTTCCCAAGAACTAAACGACTACTTGGATTACTTGGAGAGCACCAGCTCGTCGATGGATATCTCTATGACGACGACGGTAACCCCACTACTTTGCGAATTAGAATCTTCGACACTCTCGCAAATAAGGACGCAGCTTCAATCTGGCGCGACCGTCAAAACGACGCCGACCCCACGGCGGGCTCACTTGAAACCGGAGAAATTGCAAGATATAGCTCAGTCATTACAAGCCTTCTGCCCAGGAATCTAAGAACAACCTACCAACAAACAATCGACTCTGAGCAGATCGACAACAACCACACAGGATCGGTGATTTAATGCACGCTCAGCGCTTTTGCGACAACAACACTGCGACGTTGGCGTCCGTAAACGCGCTGACTCATTGCCCGCAGCCACCACACTGTATCCCAAGGCGGTCTGGTGAACCTCTCAGTTACGTCGCTGTCGAGAATGACGACTTAGCCACCAGGACATTCACTCAGTCAGGATTAGTCTACGTCGCCTACGTAGGGGCTAATCCGTGGCTTGAGGATGTCAAAAGGTTGTGGGTGGACACGAACGACGGTAACGGGCTGCAACTATTCTACAGGTCAACAGATGCAGCAGTCGCGAGCGCGACGGCAGTGGATGGGGAGTGGTCGTTCCAGGTCGCAAGCAGCTTCTTGTTGATACACTCAAAACTAGGGAACCCAACTAGCCAAGGGTGGACGATAATCCGCGATGCCGACGTGGCTGTGCACGCAGACCACCACAGCACAAGGAACCTGCAACGACACAGATGGATATCTCACCCAGCTCTAGGTGAGTTCGAGTACCCGTCGCCGCCAAATAGGACTGTGAACTATTGGAGGTCTGCGATCCGTGGGTATGACGTCCAGGCTTCGAAGACCCTCCGGGGCTCTGTGACAACTAGGGACATCCAGCAGTGGGAGGACATTGTAATCACTGAGGTCTGGGAGGGTGGTGGTGACCGTGTGTCGATGCTTGCGGAGTTCTTCGATGCCCTGCATCTGGTTATGATTACAGAGCCAGCAATCGGTAGATATGTCGGTTGGGCTCCGCAAGACCTGAGTTACCAACGCCACATGATACTACCGCTCGCAATAACTGTCGGTAGCTCAAAGGGTGGGGTAGATATCAAAGAATGGCGAGCTAGGCAGAACACAGCCGTCGATTCCTACATAGACAACCAGGTGAACTTTAGCTTTCGACTGATAAGGCCAGCCAGGCTAGTCGACTCATTCCTTATCGCTGGAGGTTGGTGATGTCGAGTTTGATACCATTAGAGCCTGTACAGAACGCTGTCTCATTCCGTGACCGAGTCTCAATAAAGCTGAATAGATCTGGGACGGAACTCCTCAACCCCATCGCTGGTAGTGACCGAAATGGTAACGGCGGCGTCGGTGGTCACGGAGTCCAGTTAAAAGGTCACCTGCAAGACGCTGCCGAAACAGTCGACTCCGCGACGGCGCGAATCGTCGACGACGACGGTGTGTCCATCTCAACTTACAATTTCAAATCTGAACTATCTCTAGATATATCGAACTTGTTATTTTCTGCGAATTTGATCGCTGGCGTGCACTTGCCAGTAGGCCGAAACGAAGTGACGATCTCGTTCAACACGGGTCGGATCATCAAGCAGCGAATCTACGTCGCCGAAAACCTGCACGCTGTAGCAATCAACGGTGAGACGACAACTGAAACGGTTCCGGTCACGATCTTCATGGAGGCGATCGACGGTAATATAGAGGTTAGCTGGGGTGTTAGTTTTTACCCGAGCTGGAACGACGAGATCGGTCGTCAGCACGGCGCGAATGTAGAGGCGCTAGGTGGCGCGATCGTGAAGCCTTACGGCGGCGCGAAAACGGTAGAGATCTATCGCGTGGGGGCGGTGCATTTATCTGAGCGTAACTGTGAAACCTTGAACAGGATGTCATGGACCCCAACAGGGTCTGGAGAGATCCAAACATTCGAGTGCCGATTTAGAAGTCTAACAGGGTCTGCGAATTGGGTTTGGGCTCAATTCAAGGTTAAGTTCGTCGCTTGTCCAGAAGAAGGCGCTCCAGTAACAACGGTAACTGAGACCTACGACAATAACCCGAAGATCAACCTCCCCACAACTCCGCCGGACACCCCGAGAATCCCACCAGAGGACGGATACGTCCACCCTGGACCAGGCGATGAGGTTAGGGTCCACGTTGCAGATATCGGCCACAGGCTTGGCGAACTCACAGACGCGGCGACGGGTCGAATTCGACTGAGAGGTTACAAAGGCGGAATTTCAGACGACGGATCAACGATGCTGTCAGGTGTCTACACTGGTGAGCAAATTGTTGCGATCGCCACAGTAGACGTTGGAACAGACGTGACAATCACTTTAGCTTCTGGGGACATTGGTTCCCCAACCATGGTGGTTGCTGAGATACAAGTCGACGATGGAGCGGGAGGATGGATAAGTGGTAACTCGATCATCCACTACCTCGACGAAAGTGACGTGGGTAGTCTTCCAGACGCTCCAACAGTTTCGTCTGTCAGTTTCAGCTACGGTACAGACACGTTATCGTATACGTTAGACGATTACGGTTGGATTAACGAAGACGTCACCCTACACATCAAACCACTCTCCTCAGTCATTGCGAACAAGTCTGGCTTAGTCCAAGTCGTGGCTGACATGGGGATTGAAACAGGAGGAGCTGAAACGACGAGTACAGTCCTTTACTCTTCCGGCACTGGAGCTAAGACGTTCGCCTACAACACGACGAACAACGAGGCGATTTGTGTGTGGTTTACGAATTCATACGGAGCCTCTTCGACGATCTCGTTCTTCGACAAGAGTGTTTCGAATGGGAACGTAATCAAACAAGGGCCGACGATTTCAGCAGCTTCCCTACAGGGCGCTCTTACGCCGAGGAGCCGAGTAGACTTCACACTTGACGCCGACGGCGGACACTTATCAAACCTCACTCCGGTCTTAATAATCGTGGACTCCGCGCAAGATCAAGTGCAGGTTACGATGTCTGCGATCACAACAGGCTCAGGTTCGAGATCGTTCAACCTCAATACTGGGCACGTAGACATCGACGGTCACTACTACTTAGGTCTGGTTGGTGCGCAAGGTGGCATGGCTTCGAACATGTTACATATCGACAACACAGTTCTAGGAACTAACACACTTCTAGCTTAGGGGTAGCAATGGGCGTCGACGCTCTGCGAGGCACACAACTAGATGCGTTATGGTCTAGCGACCAAGAGCGTCGCCCAGCCTTCGCTGTGTATATATGGAACCCCAGACAGGTCACGATCCAAGACGTCGTTAAGGGTGAGTGGCTCGGTGCTCGATTAGACATTTCCGATTTCGTAAAATCTCTACAGGTTTCACAAAATCAGGTGTTCGAGAACTCTGAGGACGCTGTCTCTTCGAGGTGTTCCCTAGTAATCGAGCACTCGACTGAGGGGATGGTTGTAGGTAATGGCCGAAGGATCAGTATCGATCAAGATCTATTCCGAGACGGCACTGCGATCCAAATCGTAGAGGGTGACCGAAGGATTCACCGAGACGGTTGGCCTCCAATATTTACAGGTGTTATCAAGGGGTTCCCATCCGCGAACACTGCGCTTAGAGGTGAGTCGAGGAAGATTAGAATTCAGTGTTTCGGTAGGGCAGCTGTCTACCAGAAGCAAATAATCGTAGGCCAGTCATGGCCGTTCGACACAGACCTTGGTGACATGGCTGTCTCGGTAGCTATGGAAGAGTTAGCTCTCGATCGTGAAGAGATCCGATTTGGTGAGTTTAACTTCAAGACTCAACACAAAGCGAATCAGCTCACGCAGATCGGTAAAATGCAGGGGCTGTACGAGATCATGAAGCACGTCGACCGGAAGCCATACTTCGACGCTTCAGGGTTCTTGGTGTCACACGACACAGACTTCGATAAACCGCCAACGTACATCTACAACAAGTCTGTGTTAGTGAAGTCGATCAAGAGGTCGCAGCAACTGAAATCGATCGTGAACTCGGTTGAGGTTACAGGCCTTAACTCAACGATGGATAAGATCACTCAGCCGGTTAGGGATATCAAAGAGGTCACAGTAACTACTGGTTACTTCGACCATTCGTACCGTGAGAACTTCTACTACTCAGACGATCGCACTCGGCGAGTTCAAAACACTTCAGTCCACCGCAAGCACGGCGGAGGGCTCGGGCAAGATGTTGAATGGCTTGAGATCGATGAGTTCCATGGCCGACTAACGATAGACACGGGTTACGCCCCGTGGATAGTCCCGTTGATCGTAGCTGTTTGGGTTCTCATAGCGATTGCAGAGTACGTCTTAGATGAGTTGATCTCACTGCTGACGTCCGCGTCGCAAGCTGAGGCTGTTATACCATTGACGGTCATGAGGTTGACGTTACAGATGTCAAAAGCCGCCACAATGGTAACGCTACTAACGACACTGACGAAGCTAGGTCGTTACAGGATCACCATCCAAGGCGAGCCGTTCGAATACGTTTACCAAGAGAACCGTGCGATCGCGGCGCTCAAGGGTGTGCACGTCGCTGACATGAACGAGCTAAAGCTGACAATGCCTTGGCTCAACACACCTGAACTCTCAAAAGAGAAAGCTAAAAAAGCTCTACGGCGAGAGCTTGTAAAAGGGCAGCAGTACACGATCGCGCTGTTCAGTAACGGGCTCTTAGAGGTGGACGACATTGTCGTAATCCGCGACCCTAAACACCTACCAAACGATAAGTACTGGCACTTCTATATCAACACGATCCAGAAGTCATTCACCAGGGGAAGCGGCGACGCCGAGATGCAGATAACGGCGTGGCACTGCAAGTCAACGGACTCGGTATGATAGAGGGCGACTTCGTAAATATCGTCTACAAGGTGGATAAGTTCTACAGGAGAAATTGGTCCGTTGAGATCTTGAAAGTTCCAGGTCGCATAAGAGCGATTGAGGGTGAATCTGCTTGGGTTTACTTCTACGGCGAGGCAACTCACTTTGGTAGGCTACCAGGGGGGATTTCGCTTTACTGTGAAAAGCGGAACCTCGTAGATCTTGAGATTCGCCAAGAGGAGATGGACGACCCTATGGAATTCTATTGGGCTGGAGAGTCGGCTGGTTTAGCGTCTGCGGTCAGAGACACACCTCTGTCGAAAAAAGAAAGCCTAGTTTCACGGCTGAAGAGGGAGGATTAACAAGTGTCCCAACTAGCGACGATCAGCGACATCAAACAGCTCGCTGCGATCGAGGCTTTGTCCGCCAATAGAAAGATCCTCGGAGTCACGTTAACTCAGGCGAGGTACGAATCATTCCCAGATGCCAGCGACCCCACGTCGGTCAAAGAGTTCGTAACGGACATCTTCGTTTTGAACTCGCCGACGCAAGCGGTAGTCCTAGGTCTTGCAGGTGGATACCGCAGAATCAACAATGTTTTGATCGGTACGACCGCGCAAGGTGATTTGATTAGCGACTTTAACGTCCCTGTTGAAGTTGTGAAAAACTCCACGGGGCAGTTAATGATCATCGGGCGGGCAAAAGTCTCGCTCCCGACGCTTCGTGTGGACGAGTATGGATATCGTGATCTACAGGTCGGCCACATATCTGAGCTTAAATACGTGGACGGGAGATGGATCGATCCATTTGGTTACCCAGTTCTGCCTTCACACACTTCCAGCGACTTCGGAGCTGTTGTAAGCTTGGAGACGTCAGCAGCTGGCAGACTGTCTCGGTTTGACGAGTTGGACAAAGACGACGACGGGAACGTCATCGGACTAGATATCAATCCATTCCAAAGGACGATCGTAGAATCGCCCAGGATTTGGACAGTCAACGCCACTGAGACGGTTGGCGTAACCGAAACGGAGACAACCTAATGGCATTTAACGCGCCGAGTTTAAACCAAGTGGCAGCAGCAGACACTGATTACCGCACCAAAATAAACAACAACACCACCTCAATTGAGGATGCGTTCAACTCAATTGAGACCACATTTGCGGCATCGCAGGATGGCACGGCGGAGCAGATCTCAACGGATCACTACAGGCGCACAGCTGGTAGCGATCCGATCGGAGGGGTGATCGGTACGCTGTCGTGCGTGTTCGACGGATCGGTCGCTGATGTCGTGACGTTAAAGGCCTCTAACTTGGACTTGTCTAGCAACGCCGTCATGAGTGGGACGCGCAGGTCGAAGATTGGTGACATATCAATTGATTTGACAGCACTAGGCCTCGCAAACGTCAACGACCAGACGATATTCGTAGGGCTCAACACACTATCCTCAGCGAGCTTCGACGGCGTGGCCGCGTCGCTAGCCTCAGGTATGGCCCTTGCCCTATATGAGGTCGTGGTGGACGTTGCAGCTGGTGTCTACACTGTGACGAAGGTGAAGCGCGTCCCGAGGACATTGATCTGGGACAACACGGTGCAGCAGGAGATGCTAGAGCGCCCACAGACGTTGACCTATTCGATCTCAGCTATGGCGGCGTCAGAAGACTTCCTCTTCCCGTTGCCGTTTGACTGCTCGATTAAAAAAATGTCGTGGTTTAATAAAACGGCCTACGTAGCGACGCTATCGGCGATAGAGATAAAAGATTCCGCTGGCGCAACGAGCTACCTGACAATCACGCAGGCAAACCCAGTAGCAAACACGGTATACTCGGCGAACGTGTTGGCGATCTGGGACGGAGTTGTTTTCGCGGAGGGCACCGTGCTAGAAATCAGTAGAAGCGCAGAAGGCGTATCCTCGGACGCGATCTTCACAATTGAACTCTTACCCGCTTACAATATGCCTACTCAATAGTAGGAGAATCGTAATCCATGGACAGTAACGAGGAGAATTTTGAGTTGGCCAACAATTCTAACAAAGGCAGCTCGGAGCGCATCGCCGCCTTGGAGGTCTCCCATGAGATGCTCACAAACGACGTCCGAAGCCTCGCCAAGTCCGTCAGGGACGTAGCTAGACAAAACCAAGAGTCCATGAACGCCCTCAGCAAGGAGCTATCACACTCCATCGAGGCCGTGACAGATAGGATATCAAGCACAACGAAAACACCGTGGGCGAACCTTCTCGCAGGTGTGGGAATAATCCTCGTTGTCGCTGGAGCTTTCTGTTCTGGTTACTTGCGCGACCAAGGTCGTATTGAACGTACCGTTTACGACATACAAAAAAGCTTGGGCGATCACCTGAGCAGTAAGGGTCATTTCAGGACTGAGGCAAACGAGAAAGCTATCCGTGAATTAGATGTCGTTCTACAGCGGGAAATGCGACTTTTAGACGCACGGGCAGACACAGAGATCAAAGCGATCAGTGAACGCCTACACAGGGAGATGGAGTTGCAGGGCAGGGCCTTGAAAATCCAAGCAGATCTTTCGCAAGCGCAGATCTCTAAAAATCTGAGGTGGCAAGAAGAGCACGACCAACGCGTGGTCGGTTTGAACGCCTCACAAAACGAGCGCCTCAAAGCACTTGAGCGCGAAACTTACATTAAGGACTAATCATGGCAAGTTGGAAAAGTACAGCACTTGGAATCATCGGAGGCATTGGAATCTTGGCTACTCAATTAACGGCACTACTGGACTCTGATCCAGCAACGGTATTCGACATCTCCGTCGCGATCGGTGCCCTTGGAGTATTCGGCCTCGGTGTTGTGGCGCGAGACAATGGCGTTTCTTCGGAAGACGTTGGCGCTAAGTAATGGGTTGGATCGTTGAGGTTTTAGCAGGTCTTGGCGCTTTCCTTCGTGAGTTACTGCCAGCACTCAGAGAAAGACGAGGCGTAGACTATGCAGGTGACCAGAAAACTTTTGATGTGCTCAATGATGACATTGATGCTGCTATCGAGCGGCTGCGGGTTGATTCAGATGTTCGATCCGACGACGATAGTGAAAGCACCGGATAGTCCGATGCTTGTGATTCAAGTAGGATGGACAAAGGCCAAAGTCGCCGTGTTTGATCCCAAAACGAATGCACTCACTACATACGGGTGGATTGAACTGGAGTCGATCAAAGGCCTTACATTGCACAAGTACGATTGGAACAAGCGCTAGAGGGCTCCTCTTGTGCGAATCGGTTTTTCGATTTCGGAAAATGCTGTAGCGGTTCGCACTAGACCGGGAAAGCGAGGTGTGAAATCTGAGTCAAGTCTAACTACCGTAGACTATGCACACCTAGCCGATCTGGCTTGAGCCCCCAGATCGGTTATTTCTTTTGACGGTTGCGCTCCGATTGAAAATGATCGTGTAAGCTACAAAAAGATGAGTCAACTCCTCTTCCCCTGACTCTACACTTGCGCCCGAACCCTTGCCCCAGGGTTCGGGTTCTTTACTCTCAGGAGACAGATGCACCAAGAACCATTCAAGGTGAAAACCACACCTTACTCTCACCAAGTCGACAGCTACTACCGGGTGAAGTCACTACTGAAACAACGTGGTGGAATGGCGATACTCTCTGAGCAGGGCACAGGGAAGAGTAAAGTCTTAATCGACTACTTAGATTCACTGGCAGACGAAACAGGATACCTAGGGATGCATCTTATCGTTGCCCCTAACGTAGTAGTCGAAAACTGGCGCGACGAAATCGCGATTCACTCTAGGTACTACGGCGAGCACGTTCATATACTTAGGCAAGTTCGCAAGAAGAGAATAGAGCTAGCAACTAGCGGCAAGCCTGGCATTTACGTTATCAACTACGAAGGTATCAGGACGCTTAAGTATAAAGGTGGCGGCAAAAAGGTCATCGCAAATCACCACTTAGCTAAGCAGCCATGGGACACAGTGGCCTGTGACGAGATCACTCGAATAAATAGTAGATCGTCGCAACAGAGTCGCGGTATGCACGACTTCACAAAATGGTGCCCTAAGGCCAAACGCATAGGTATGACAGGGACGCCGATCACAGACGAGCCTATGAATATCTTCTCAATATTCAGGTTTATTGACCCAACTGTATTCGGCACAGACTACTACGCGTTCGAGCACAGGTACGCCGAAACGCAAAAGGAGATTATCTATATCGGCGGCAAGCCTCGCGAAGTGAAAAACATTTGCGGGTACAAGAACGAGGACGAGCTTTCAAAGAAGATGTACGAAAGCTCAGTTCGTTGGATGAAAAAAGACTGCCTAGACCTACCTGAGCGCACATGGCAGACGCGGCTCATCCCATGGGATAAAGACCAGAAGCGTATTTACGAGGACATGCAAAAAGACATGTTATCCGAGATAGGTAACGATCAGTGGATCAGTAGCGCGAATGCCATAGCTAACTTAATCAAGTTACGACAGATCACCCAAGGTTGGGTTTACACAGACCGCGAAGGCTCGTACAAGATGGTCTGCAAGAATCCGCCGAAGCTGAAAGCCCTCAAGGAAGCAATAGAGGACTCAGCGGGACAGGTGCTAGTCTTCTTCACGTTCAAAGCGGACTTGAAGATCATAAAAGAGTTCTTCGACAAAAATAAAATCACCTACGCTGTCATCGCTGGCGAGGTCTCTATGGAGGGTCGCAGCGATGCAGCGAAGCAGATACAAAACGGCTCAGTTCGCGTTGGCCTATGTCAAACGAAAGTCACTCAGTTCGGCTTAACTTTGACGGCGGCAAGCACGGCGATTTACTACTCTAACGGCTTTGGCATGGAAGAGCGGTTGCAGTCGCAGGATAGAATTCACAGGATCGGACAGAAGTGCAAGGTCACCTACATCGACTTGTGCATGGAAGATTCGATCGACGTGTCTATCTGTAAGATGCACCGAAAGAAGGTCAAGATAGCCGAACGAATTACTATGACCCAGTTTAGACAACTGGCGAAGGGGTTTGCATGAAAACATACAATAAGGGCGATCGCGTTGCTGGTAAGTGCGACGGCCAGACCTATGTGGGCACAGTGATGGCCTTCAAGAACGAGGACGGCCTTCCGACTTACGCTATCGAAACAGACAGCGGCGAGATGTTGGTGCTCGTAGTCACTAAGGAGAACTGCACTATTCGCAAGAGCCGCAAAAAAAAACTAACACAGGAAGAGCAAGATTTAGCCTCGGCAACTCACGTCGAAGATGAGATCTTGGTCGACGTGTTACTTCGCTACGATGCGGCGTTGTTGGAAGCGGCGGAGTTGAAGAAGCAGCACGCAGCGAAGATCGAAGAGTCTAAGGAAATCCTTTGGAAAGCAAAGGAGATCATGGACGAGCAGAAATTGAAGAACTGCAAATACACAAAAGAAGATGGCTCCGATCGCCTTTGTTACCGTATGGTGAAAAAGAGCCCGACAGTAGCGGAAAAAGATCAATTCGAAGCATGGTGCGAAGGTGCGGGTGTTGACCGTGCTCAGTTCACAATGCCTAGCCCTGGAAAATTCAAGGCTTGGTATAACGAGCGCGAGAAAACGGAAATGGGCTTGCCACTTGGTGTAGAAGTTTTTGAAGAGGAAAAGTTAAGCTTTCGAAACGCTTAACATGAAAGGTAATTAAAATGTCAAACGAGCTAATGATTAAACGCTCAGCAGAACTTGCGGCGCTTGATCCTGAACTAGCAGCAATGATGGAAAGCCAAGCGTCAGAGTACCTTGGCAACATGCCAACTGACGAGGTGAAGATCCCTCGCATCGTTCTCATGCAAGGGTTGAGTGGGTTTGTCGGTGACGGCATCGCCCGCGTTGGGCAGTTCGCTCACTCCGTGTCAGCGCACATCTACCTTGAGAACCCATCGGATTCACTCACGATTATTCCGCTCTACTACTGGCGGTCGCGAGTGTGGTCGCGCCCGATCAACGAGGAGGGTGGCGCTTTTTGCAGAAGTGACAACGCTCTAACCTCTATCGGGCCTGAATTCGTTGGCCGAGACTGTAGCGGGTGCCCTATGAAGGAATGGTCTGAAGGCGAAGAGCAAAAAGACCGTGCTCCGAAGTGCAGTATTAATCACAACTGGGCAGTCATGCTACCAGATGAAGAGAACGAGGAGCACAAGGTCGCAGTGTTGCAGATGTCAAAAACATCCTACACGGCTGGCAAGGAGTTCAACAACAGGCTCCGACCCATGAAGGGTGCTCCATTCTTTCACCAGTTCCAAATGGGTTCTAAGCAGGACGAGAGTGGTCCATTCAAGTATTGGGTTCCTGAGTTCCGCAAGTTCTCTGACACGAACAAGTACGACAAGGACACGATCTCACGCGACGATTGGCAAACGGTTCTGCCAGAAGCGAAGAAGTACGCCGAGCACTTCAAATTGTTGTTTGAGTCCAGCTTGAAAGATCCGACGTTTGACGAGAGTTCAGCCAACGCTCCAGACGCGCCGGAGTTCGGTTGGAACAGCGGGGACGACCCCTTGGGTGAGCCCAAGAAGGCCAAAGAGGTTGTTGTTCAAGCGAAGGCGAAAGCCGTTGAGAAACATGTTCCTGAAAAAGCTGTAGCCATTGAGGCTCCGAAAAAAGATGTGCTACCTAGCGATGAAGACTTTGACTTCGACGACATGTAAAGGGCTGCGAAATGGCTGGGGATTTTCATTCTCTCTACCACGACGTAGTCAGGAAGTCTAAGAAGGCTGGCGGCGATTGGTGGAACGGGTTCTGCCCGTTCCACGAGGGTCCAAATTCTAAGTCTCCTAGCTTCGGGTGGAACGAGAGCACAGGCGGTTTCAACTGCCAGGGGTGTAATCGAACAGGCTCAGCGGTTGAGTTCTATGGACTAATAAACATCTCGACCTACTCAGGGACCGATCAAGATAAAAAAGATGCATTCAAAGAGTTAGTGAAATTAATCCCGGCTATCGGTACGCCAGGGTTCAAAGCGAATCAGAAAAGGGATTCTGGGAATGCTGTAGCGAAATCCAGTCTCCCAACTAAAGAAGAAATCGAGAAGTGGCATAGCGATCTACTCGCCAGCCCAGAGAAGTTAGACGTTCTCCTAAACAAACGTCACTGGTCACTCGAAGAGATAAAGAAGCGGCAAGTCGGCATTGCCAGCTTCAAAGAGAAGGACGGGGAAGCGTTCGTAGATCGCGAACGGTACTCGATCCCTATCTACTACGGCAGACGTCTCAAGAATGTGCGGAAGTACATCCCGGGCGCGAAGAAGCCGATAGTGAAAATTAAAGGTATTTTTGGACGCAATGAAAATCAGTGCTTCCCGGTAGAGGCGTTCGATTCAAAAACCGTTTTTTTGGTCGAAGGTGAACCGGATTGTTTAGCTGCTCGCTCGTGCGGTCTAAACGCCATGACCTTTACCGGGGGCGCTGGTAAAATACCTGTAGATTCAGAGTCGCTCTTTAAGGATCACAAGGTGGTCATTATTTACGACTACGACTACGGGATTGACGCTAACGGAGCTGTCAAAACCAAAGGTCAAGTCGGAGCGATCCAGGTCGCTGAGAAATTAAAGGGACATGCCGAGAGCGTTCGGATCATGGACATCGGCCCGCTAGTCGACGTCACTCTGCACGAGAAAGATATCACCGACGTCATCGCTAAAATCGGTGGCATAGGCCTCAAGCGATGGATTAAAAAAGAGCTTCCCAACGTACCAGTGTTCCAGGCGAAAGCTTCGGACACTAGCGACGCCAGGGAGGTGTCTTTCTCCAGCGCGACATCTGCGGAAAATGTCAGCGCGTCGCATAAGATATCATTCTCAGCCATCGTTATGGGTGCAGCTCAACAGCCATACGATGCGATCTCTAAGTTGTCGGCGACGTGCGAGCAGGCTGGATCAAAGGACAAGTGCGCTTACTGCCCACTAGCTCTAGGTAAGGCGGTCGCTGATCTAGACTTGCTTAGCGATGACATGCTCGCCCAGATTCGAACAACCAAAGGGATTAAGAATAAAACCCTACAGCGCGGCGCAGGGTTCGGTTGCGAGGCTTGGCGTATCGACCCACAGGCGACAGAGCGAACGTCGATTCACGAGGTTATCATCGGCCCGGAAATAGACAGGTCAATCGTAGATGACGACGCGCTAGGTGACGGCGAAATGGGGATCAATCAGAGGACTGTATTCGTGCACATCAACGGGCAAGGTCCACTCCAACTAAATAACTCATACAGATTCGAAGGTGTGTCTGTACCGCAGCCATGGAATCAGGCTGTGACACACATCTTTGACGTGGCGAAGAAGGTCGATAGCGACGTCGAGACTTTTGATCTTTCAGAAGAAGAGCAAGAATCACTAAGGCATTGGGTCGAGGCCATTGGTGGTGTGAACGCAGAACCAACAACAGAGAGGCTTGAATACTAATGAATCCAGTCGTCGAACAGTTAGATAAGATCTATGAGGATCTAGAGTCTAACGTAATCGGGATCAAGAACAGGCGTGAGTTGATGTTCGCGGTAGACATCTGCTACCACTCAGTCTTACGCTTCCCATTCCAGGGGAGAGTACTAGAAAAGGGGATTTGTGAAGCGCTCGTCGTCGGAGACACCAGGACCGGAAAGTCGCACACTGTCAGAGCGCTACTTAAACACTACGGACTCGGAGATTTCATCCACGGGGAAAGCTGTACGCTCGCCGGTCTGCTTGGAGGGATTGATGAAGGAGCAAATGGCAATCGATTTGTACGATGCGGAAGATTGCCTATGTCACATCGAGGTCTTGTCGTCATTGATGAAGCTAATGAACTCGACCCTGAGACAGTCGGAAAAATGTCAGGAATTAGATCTTCGGGGGTTGTTGACATCGTTAAAATCATCAATCAAAAAATTCCATGCAGAACTCGGCTCATATGGATCGCAAACCCCAGGGCAATGAAATCTATGGCGCAGTTCAGTTACGGCGTGGAGTCGATCGTCGACGTGATTGGAAAGCCAGAGGATATCGCTCGCTTTGACATAGCTGTGACAGTAGCGCATGGAGATGTCGATCGAAACGCGCTCTACAAGACAAGCGTGAAGTCTAGCGTCCCACACCTCGCGACGTCGCAGCGCTGCAACGCCCTAATCAAATGGGTGTGGTCTAGGCGTCCGTCCCAGGTTGTTTTGTCAGACGGTGTCGAACGTCGGATTCTAGACGTCTGCAAGGAACTGTCGGAGATCTACTCCGAAACGATCCCATTGGTCGTCGAGACTGAACAGCGCAACAAGGTCGCGAAGATGGCGGTAGCGGTGGCAGCCAGAACTATGAGCCACTCGAACTGGGAGAAAATAGTAGTCACCCCGGACCATGTAGACGCAGCGATCTACTACCTGCGGCGATGCTACGACGCTACGAGCATGGACTACCGGAACTACACAGTGTTTAAGAAGTCGCAGCGGATCGACGAAAAGAAAATGGATAACGTACTGCACGCGATCGGTCGAAATGGTGCGCTCTTAGTGCTGAACAATGGTCCGTCAAAAGAGATGTTGCGCAACGTGTTCGGAGATAACGATGCAGTGGTGAAGGCTTGCTGGCAAGAATTGGTTTCCTGCAATGCTCTAGAGTATGACAGAATCCGCAGGATGTGGAATCTTACGGGGGCTGGTGTTCAAGCTCTCAAACAATCGCAGTCGCTAGGTAGCGGCATCGCAGAGTTGCCCGATCCATTGAGGATGGTTGCTCTCTCGCCCTACGAAGAGATGAATGTCTGGAACTGATGAAAAAGGAACACGCGCTAAGGATACTTGATTGGTGTAGTATCAAAAGGAACACCCCGTTTTACGCGCTAGGTGAGTACGCACAATCTGAGGTCTTGGCTTGGGCTATCTCGTGTAATTACCATGTTAAAAAAGACAGCCCTTACGGTAGGGATCAGGCTTTTTTCAATAAGCTAAAGAAGGTAGCATTTCACTAAAAACAACGCTCGGATCTCAGTCGGTCGTCTAAAATGAACTTAGAAAGAGGGACATCATGAAAATCGAAGACCTGGTAGGCAAACGTAAACAGCTTCGCGAGGACTCACCCTTGAAGGGTTGCGGCTATGCGTCAATGGAGTTCTGCACTGACGAATTTAAGATCATTAAGTTGGCAGACGAGAAGCACCTCGTTGGACTACTTGGTAAGGTTGCGCCAGACCTAGTCCCAGTACTCGAAACGATCGAGGGCATAGGACCAAAGCGTTCTTATGTGGCGTGGGTTTCCGCGACAATGCGGGCGCTCACGCTACGTGGCGTTGAACTCGATTGGTTCTTAGAGTACACGCTCGCAGGTAAGGACGATCTTGGTGGCATGAAGGTTGATGGTGACGATCCAGACGCTGCGGCAGAACGCAAACGTCAAAAAGCGATCGCTCCGATCATCATGGTGATGACTAAGAAGAACGTCCCCGTCGAGCAAGTGGTTAAGATGCTCGTCGTCGGCCTTGGTGAGAAGAAGGACAAGGACGAGTGGAAGGATGAAAAAGTCGTTACTGCAAAAGTTGTAGGTTTTATCGCTTCATGCGACGAAGGTCGGAGTGATTGGACTGTCGTCCGTGACGGAAGCAAAGTGACCCTGGTTGAGAAAACACAGTTCGGGGGATTAGATGAGTAATCTATCAGACGCCATCGATAGTTTGCGCGAGGCGATCCAAATACTAGGTGACACCTGCAATCCAGACCTCCGCCTGCGAGTCACGAACCTCTGCGAAGCTTCCAAGATCCAGCTGGAGAAATCTGGTGTCGAGCACCAGCGCAGTACCGGGAGCGGTGGCGGCACTTCGAGCGGACCGAAGAAGAAGGCGGTATCCGAAGAGGAGATCGAACTCACAAATAAGATGTTAGATAAGCTGTCCAGTATGGACATCCAGGCTAGCGAGTTCATAGACTCGTTGGCTACCGGGTTTGATAAGTACGGATCGTTGACGATTGGCCAATACAACGCCTTGAAAAAGGTGTACGCTAAGGAAGTCGGGTAGGCAACCCCCGACAAGGTTGATCCGAACACCCGTCCGGCGTTTGATGCGCGTCGGGCGGTTTAGACAATCTTTGGCATGATTGACCCTTCGGCCCACTCTTCGTTAGCGCGTTGAGTGGGTTTTTTATTTATTGAAGTCAGCCGCGTCGTCCGCTTCAAACTCCTCATTGTCCTTGTCGTCGTCCCCACCCTCATCGTCCTCGGCCATGATCTTGTCCATGAGCACTTTCGCGTCTGGGATGTCGACCTCTGGCGCGTCAGCCGGATCAGTGTAGGCCTCCTTGAAGAACCCACTGAGATTGATATCGATCACGTCGACGTCTTCAGCCTCGTCGATGACCATTAGGCCGCTCAACGTCGCCTCATATTTGTCCCAGTCGAGTATCTGTCGGATCAGAGGTGAGACCTCACCCAGAACACTCTCGTATTTAACCTCGGTGGTCGTGCTCTCCAACCCGTCGTTGCGTTTGTACTTGCTAATCTTGAGACGCTTGACACCTTTCCCTCCACTGTCCGCGTCCTCCTGCATCGCCTTCTGTACTAACCCCAAGAGGATCTGCTTCGCATTGTTCGCGGCGTCGGTGTGTTTGCGAAGTCCGTCAGCACGGCTCAGCTTCGGGGCCATGTATTTCCCGTACAGGTCCATTCCGTGACGAACCTGCCTGGGCGAGATGTTCTTTCTGTTTGGGTACTTCTCGTTGTACTCGTTAGCGATCTGCTCGATCGTCTTCGAACCAACGGTGCTCTCCTGCCACCAACCACGATAAATAGCTCTGCGCTCCGGCGTGATCGACACACTTGCGGTCTTGCTGGTGGCAGACTTCAGGAGTGATCTCGGTTTAGGTGGCTTCGGTGGCTTACCTGTCATTTCTTAGCGTTCGCTTTCTCCTTGAGCTGAACCAAAGCCTTCGCCATAAACGCACGCTTAGCGAGGTCTTTGTCGCCAGTCTTCCGAGCTTCAGCCAACATCGAATCGATCTTCTTTGAAACGTCCATTACACAGTCCCGTCGTAGACACGCCACTTGCCGTTGATCGCATCTTCTCCAACGATGGAGTAGAGCTTTGCGAATCGGGCGAGATGTTCGCCAGTAATCCTAACATCCTTGAGCAAACCGTCGTCGTCCATGACTAAGATCTGCACCTGACCGACCCCGTGGATGTGGTAGATCATACCAGCCGCGTCGCCGTCGTGCTCTTGGCACCTGGGGTGCACGCCTCGGTAGCCTCTTATCTGCTGAATTGAGTTGTCCATTATTTCCTCGCGTCTAAGTACTCAGCGCAGATCATCGCGATCGCCGTAGCGACCGTTGATCCACCAGCGTTATTAACCTGCATCCACTCCGTCGCAGCTGCCTGGACGGTTTCGTAGTGGTCTTCTTGAATGGCGACCTTGTAGAATTGTATTGGTGCGTCAGGAATCCTCGGCGGCTCAGCGGCGCGGCGTCGCTCAGTCTCACCACGCTCAATCTCGTCGTCGTCCACACCACCCATGGCGTCAAAGCTACTGGCGTCCGGTTCAACCTCTATCGCCACAGGATTCTCTCTCGCTGGGGTAGGTGAAGCCAAGTTGTCGCTCAGGTCAAAAGCCTCCTGAATGAAACTTGCGCTCTCGTACTCATCAAAACCGGTGACGTCAAGGTTAAACGAGTCGTCGTTCAAGGCGCACATGAGATCGCTCAGGACGTCGTCGTCCCATTCGGCTAGTTCACCACACCGATTGTCTGCGATGCCGCGAGCGGTGGCTGAGGTGTCGTCCTCGTCCACGATAACAGCAGCGATTTGATCCCAACCAAGCAGCTTCGCGGCTTCGCAGGTTCCGTTCCCAGCTCGGATAACCATTCCGTCACGCTGAACAACGATCGGTCGGTGCTGGCCGAACTCTTCGAGCGAGAGTTTTATCGCAGCGATGTTTTTGGTGCTGTGTTTGCGGGCGTTGGTCGGGTCGTAAGTTAATTCTGAGATGTTAATCAACAGAGGCTTAAGGCCCTCTACTACGTTAGACGTCATTAGTCTTTGGACCTTCCGTTATCAATGAAACAGCCCGCTCGTCTCCACGGACAAATAGGGCGTTAGGGCAAAATAGCCCAGCGTCAAGCTCTCGGAGATACACGACCTCGCAGCCATCACCAGCGACGTAAATAGCATGGTCAACAAGCTCTAGATTTAACCTATTCGCCACGAAGGCCGCCACCATGGTCATGTCTTTGTCCTCTTTGCTGAACTCCGCGACTCCGCTTGGGTGGTTGTGGAAGAGCGCGAACTTAGTCCACTCGTCAAACTCCAGCAGTCGCCTAAGATCAACGCTGACACACTTGGGTCCTTTCCTAACAGAGATGTCTATCACCTTCCCGCCACCCACCGCTAGACATTTCTCTATCTGTGCTTCGTTTGCCGCTTCAAGGGTTCTAAATACAGTGGGCAACAGGGGTCCGACACCGCTAAAGAAGTTACTTCCCTTCCCTCGGTTGCCAAACGCAGCAATAGCCGGATATCTTTCCTCGTTCTCGCACATACTGAAATCCCTCCTGATTGAGTTATCTGTTGAGACCTAAATCGCTGCAACTTCGACAGCGTACCGATCTTTGTCTTAAGCTCTATGCCTACGAAAAAACCCCCAGGTAGACAGCACAAAATGTCAGGTGTGCCGGACTCTACAGGGGGGCAGGTTTTAACCGCGTAACAGCCGTTAGAACGCAAGTGGTTGAGCGTCCAACTCGCGAATCCGCTTTCCTTCATTCGTCGACAACCTATACAGCGCAGGGTCGCAGCGTCGTTGCACTTCTATTTCGCCGCGTAGTTCTGTCTCTAGGTTAGAGACCTTTATTTCTTCGCGGCCATGCGGGCGAGTTTGAGCGGTTACTTTCTTACCCTCTGATCGTAGACCTTGCGCCAAGACACGAGCAGTCTCAATAGCTTGCACTCTATCGGGGGCTCTGTAAACAGAATAGTCTCCGTCGATATCGATCTCACTTGTCCCGTCTTCAGCTTCGCAGGCAGGCCAGATCTCAATGCGCCAATCGTAAGACGTGTTCTCTTCTGAAGATTCGTTGCGGTCGACGTTCGGGAATACTTGGATGAAGATATCGTTTAACATTGTGTCCAACTTTCATTTGCTAAAATTAATGGTCATTTTGAAAAGGGCATCGCAGATCATATCCCCTCACAGGGTGACTTTTGATCTCAAAACCAAAAAATGGTTTTCAAAAATGCTCTAGAGCCAGGGATGATGTAAAAAAAAAGGGGGTATGGCGCACCTCCGGGCGCTTCGCGCGGCTGTCCAGGATTTGGACATACGTAGTTTTACGTACGTAGTTTTACGTACGTAGAAATACCTACGTAGTTCTACGTAGTACGAAAAGTGTACGCCTCAAAATGAGGCGGCCAGATTTTGACCGCGTCAAAACGAGGCGGGCGTTTTTTGACCGCGTCAAAATAAGGCGGGCGTTTTTTGACCGTCCACTTTCTGGCCATGCAAAAATTGCATGGTTAAAAAATAGCCGATTCTCATAATTGGGATTTTTTTACGTCGGCAAATTGTCAATGAACAAGTTTTTTTTGAGATTGTCAAAATCAATTGACATCTCAACCGCCGCCGCCGCTTAATCGACTACTCAATTAAGTCACAACCGCGCGCCGCCGCTATACTTGCGACATCTGGAGAGTACCATAATCGGTATACGCACGCAAGCGCTTAAGCAAAAAAAAACGCCCGCCCTTGCAAGGCGGGCGCGTCGCGGGCGGCAAGCCGCCTATTCGCCCGCCTTGCCGCCATCATCGGTATCAACAGCGGCGGCGGGCGTGACCGCCTTGCCGCGCCGCTTGCCGCCTTGCAGCACATCGGCGGCAAGCCGGATGACGATGTCGCATCCGTCGGCGCGAACCTCGACCGCGCCGTCGCGTTTCATAGTCCGCATCATCTCGGCGTTTAGTTCAATTTCTGCACGTCGCATCTAATTCATCCTATCGCAAGAGAAGCCGCCCGCGTCGCGCCCCTGAATAGGGCAAAAACGCCGCATCGCGGCGTCGCTATGGTATCCATCGAATATCGGGCGGCAAGGCGGCGGCGCGGTTGAGGCGGCTTCTTTTTTGTTTGTTAAAACACAAACAAACAAACACGCCCGATGCTGTTGACGCGTGCAGTTCATTTTTTGGCGGCGTCGCGGCGGCGCGGCTTGTTTGTCAATATGTAAACAAACATCGCGATGAAAGTATCGACCATCGACTCGGGCCTAGGCCGATCGGCCTAAGATGACAAAAAGCCGCGCCGCTCAATTAAGGGCGGCGCGGCTCTGATTTTGTTTGTTTGTCGATTAAGTTTTCGGCCGCCCTCGCAATGCCGCGAACAACGCCGACATCTCAATATCGCCGATGGCCTCGGCGTTGTCTATTTGCAAGCCGCCGCTGTTTTCGGCGATGGATCGCAAGCCGGGAGCATCGGCATCTGGTGATATGGCGAATATGAAAAGCCGGGTCCCTATCTTTTCAAACGCCGCCGATGCGCGCTCAACCGCGACATCATCTATCTCATGATCCCAACCATCGGCCGCATCGCCGTTATATCTCAATCGATCGTCACCATCGGTTATGAGGACGATATCAGCATCGTCGGCGATGCCGTTAACGGCCGCCGATAGTGCTGGTTTGAATTTAGTTCCGCCGCGCGCGCGCGTTGACAATATATCGTCGATCGCGCCAACGCTAGCGATGCCGCCTTTGATGTCGACGATGTGATGTTCCATTACGGTGTTATTGTAGGGGATTAATTTAAAGTCGCGCCCGCCGTCGCGGCATATTCGCAACAATGCAAGCGCAAATGCCGATGCGAAGTCATCGCGCGTCGCGCCATCCATCGCGGGTTCTAACATCGACGATGACTTGTCAATTAAGACCACCATCGGGCCTGCGCCTTGATGCTTGTTCTCTGCTATCTTAAATTGCATCAAGGATCGATCTAAGAATTTACGATCGAACATCGAATCGGGCATCGCGAATTGAGATGCCAGGACGCGCGACGGCGTCGCGCCTAGTTCAACGCCGACAATCTGCGACGCGGTAAGCGTTGCGCATCGTTTCTTACCCATCGCATCGACAATCTTAAAGCGTCCGATTAGATCGGCGATGGTTTTGAATTGCCCATCGCGCATCATGTTCGCAAGCTGCAACCGCGCCGCGATAGATGCGCCATCGGTCGTATCGTCATCGCTATCGCCCGCGAAGCCGCCGCCCATCGTTTGTTCGATGAAGTCGTTTAACGTGTCTGATGCATCCGTCGCGGCGTCGGCGGCGCGCGCGGTCGATTGTCGCGCGGTCGACTCTTTCATCTCATCGTCGGCGGCGTCGACCGCCATCATCGCATCTGTTAGCGCATCCGTCGCCAACACGGATTCTACAGCATCACCCATAGTAGATTCTCGCATTGCCTCAAAGGCGGGCGTTGCCATAACAGATGCAAGCGCATCGCTATGCTCAAGGGTCGCATCGATGTTTTCGTCGATGTCGTTTTTGTACAGCGCAAAAAACGCATCGCGCGTCGCGTCGACGCCCGCCTTGTTTGTCGCTACTGTTAGCGCGGTTGACATCGTCTTGAATCCATCATAAAGGTCGCGCGCGGTATCTGTGATGTTAAGCGCACTAGCGCCGCCGTATGAATCAGAGCCAAAGTGACCCATCATTGTTTCCTATTCTTAATTGAGTAGTCGATTGAGCGGCGGCAAGGGAGCCGCCGCCCGCGATGTTTGCTTTAGCTTGCTATGCTGATGCCGCCCGTCAACGACGCGGCTAAGCGCCGCTTGAGCGGCTTAATCGAGGCGACCAAGTCGCCAACATCGCCCGCGATGCCGCCGCTGATATTAAACTCGGGACCCTTGACCATCATCTCGATGTCGCGCGCCCGCGCCAACAATTCGCCCGCCTTCCCAGAGTCGCCCCCATCGGCCGCCTTGAACAATCCAAAATCCTCAATCAAAGCATCACACATCGAGCGCAAGCGCTCAATTTGAGGGATACAGAAGGCGTTGACGATGCGCTTGATCCCTCGCAATTGTTGCGGCGTCTCCCAGATAGCATCCGCGATAATGGCAAGGTCGATAGGTTCAACGATTGTTCCCCCTCTTAGCCAGCAGTGCGCTTTTGCAAGCGCGCATCCGCGCGACCCGACAAGTTTATTCAAGCGGCGGATGTCACAGTTAAAACCCTTATCAATCAAAGCCGCGCGCATCTCGAATAGTGTTTGTTTCGCATCATCTGACACGTCGAACGCCGATGCGGCGTCGCGGGCGTCGGCGAAATCGGCAAGCGACAGCGCGCCGGGTTTGATGCGTCGCGGCGCGTTAAACAGGATGCCCTTGATGGCGGCCTCGTCTCGAAGCGGCTTCACTTCATAACGCAAGCTGAAACGCGAGAACATCGCCGCCAGATCATCTTCTTGAGCTAGTTCATTTGACGCGCCGATTAGGGTCTTTAGTGGAACATCGACCATCGACGCGCCGTTGGTGAATTCGCGTTGTGACATCATCCTCAAAAAACCGTTCAACGTCACAGACCCGCCTTTGAATACTTCATCGAGGAAAACGACATCCGCATCGATGGATGTGTTTTCGGTGAAGCGCTTGCAATTGCCTTTTTTGTACGCGTCGATGTCGATCGGCCCGAATACTTCATCCGGTGTAGTCGACCGCATCATTAGAAAGTCAAACAATTTTGCGTCACCTATCATAGCCATCAATGTTTGCACAATTTCAGTTTTTGCGGTTCCTGGTTCACCGATAACGAATAGATGCGACTCGGCGATGATGCTGATTATCAACCCACGGATAAAAGCGTTTCGTTCCGGGTAAATGCTATTTAAAGCGGCTTCAATTTTTAGCAGTTTGGCGTTATTCGACATTTTGATTACTCTTTTCTTTTTGCTTCAATTAGTTGACGCCGCGCGACGCCGCGCGGCTTGTTTGTTTCAATCTTAGCGCGGCCGAGACCTATTCGAACAGGTCGCTAAAATCGATGTCATCATCGGCGATATCATCAACCGCTACTGGTTCAACCGCTACTGGTTCAACCGCTACTGGTTCAACCGCTACTGGTTCAACCGCTACTGG